>JAABUU010000081.1_pt1 | contig 217191 bp, 234 predicted proteins | sample 5559301 | NCBI WGS metagenome assembly JAABUU01 (sample SAMN10711884, study PRJNA513360) | rock metagenome | isolation source: Antarctica rocks | place: Antarctica: Victoria Land, Richard Nunatak white | reverse complement strand
GCTAGGCGCGAGGACGGTGGTGCAGCCTCTGTCAGCTAAGGCCGCCTAAGCGGCCAGCCCCTACATGGGGAGCTGGCTGCCTGTGGGGGTGAGCAGGGCAGCGCCAATAAGGCAGACCCCCACCGGCGCCTCTCTTCGCTATACATTTGGATTTCATGTGATCTTTGTCGCTGTCTCTTTCTGCTTCTTAGGGCTGCGTAGGCGGCCATCCCCCGCATGCTTACCCCGAATGCATCACCTCACGGTAGACTTGCTTTTGCTTTAGTGGCTCCCACGCAGTGGTGAGCATTGTGCGCTTTTCGTATTCTTTGCATTCCCAAGAGATGCCCCTATTTTTTTCCTCCTGGAGGCAAACCTGCGTGCGGCGGAAAGATGGCATGGCCTCGCCCCAGTGCTACATATAGGCATGCGGGTATGGCACGCCCTTTGTCAACACCATACGTAGAGTCCAGATTAGGTACGCATGATTACAGTGTTGCCAGACCTCCATGACGGAGGACGACGTGAGGAGTTCCAGTAGCCCTTGCTAGGGCTGCTCAAGCCTGAGCTCCATGAGGCAGGTTCGTCCTATGGGTTACCAAGCGGCCTGAATGATGACCACGTACGTACTTGATTCTTGTAATAGCCATGCATGCAAGGTTTGATGCGCAGCAGTGCGCTGCTGTGTCAGCCGAAGTGCGCACAGAGACAAGAAGGCACCTGACTCAGGAATGAATGTGACGGCACCAGTGGCTACAGAGCTCGCCATTGTGCCTGCAATGCAGCCTGCGCTGAGCTGCCTATGCCCTGCGCCAGAAACCTGTCGTAGGCAGTCATGCGTTCAACAGCACTGCCTCCCCTTGCCAATCACAAGCACAGCAGCAGTTCCGCAACAGTTACAAACCCCACCAGCCAGACCTGGACCCTGGCTCCGCCCCAAAGCAGCTTAGAGCCAGCCCCTCGAGGGCACACACGCCCGCCGCACGCCGGACGGCTCGACCGCCGCGAGCGACAGCGGCCGCGCGCTCTTGCTCACTCGCAGCCGGTGAACGGAACAATTTAGAACATTGGTTGCTCACACAGAGGAGAGTCACATTCAATAAGGGGCACCGCCCGCGTCTCCGGCCCTACTCCGCGTCGTCGTCTATCTCGCCGGCCAGGCCCTGCTTGCGGCTGCGGCGGCTGACGCGGCGGTGCGACTTGGAGTCCAGGCGCGCCTCCTCGGCCGCCTTGCCGCCCGCGCCAGACTTCAGCCGCACGGTGCCCTCGCGCCGCTTCTTGCCGGTCGCGCGCCAGCGCGCCAGGTCGTCCGCCGCGCGCACCTCGTCCGCCAGCTCCGCATACCTGCGCGAGGGTATGGGTTAGGGAGAGCGCATGGCGCATGTGGATAAAGCGCACGTAAGTCGGGCGCCAGCCAACACGCCGGGTCGTGCGCGGACCCGCTCCGCCGGCTGTGCACACCTCTGTACACTACTTATGAGAGCACAGATTTCCTCTGCGGGGTGTCACTTGCTAAACTTGAGCACCGCCCATCCCCAGCCTGAGAAATCCCGCACAATAGGCGCCCCTGCATGCGCTCTATGCCAGCTGCGCGCTAAGCGCCCCTGTCACTGCTCTGCCGTGCATGCCCCGCCAAGTAGCTGGTTCACACAACACATGCGCTCGTAAGTTTCCTTCCCGTCGCACGACTGAGAGGGGGCGCGCAAAAGCCTCGCAGGGCCGCCGCGGGCCCTGCGGCTGCACACCCGCTCAGAGAGGCCCACCCGAGCGTGGACACAAAAGAAAGACAAGAGCGTTCGACGCACCAGGGGTGCCGCAGCCAGTCTTCGCGCACGGCGCAGCCGGGCTCGGCCAGGTGCGCGCAGTTGGCAAACGCGCAGCTGCGCGCGGCGCAGGGGGCGCAGTCAGCACCACTGCGGCGCCGCCCGGCAGGGCCAGCAGGGCAGCGGCTCGTGGCTCGCTCCGGACGGCGTGCACGCCGCCGTGTGCCGGGGACCTCAATGACCGCGAGCGTGCTGCGGCAGGTTGACATTACCGTATGGATCACAGGACGCTCACCCCCAGTGAAGCAAGGACCACACGAGCCAGAACACCCAGGGGTGCCCACGTCAGCATGTGCTGGGCCGCGGTCGCCAGTCTGATGCAGCAGGCTGTGAGCCCTACCCTACCCTGCACTCAAGCCATGGGCCACGCACTCGCCCAGGCGGCTGCGGATCTCTGGGAAGCACGCGGGCAGGTCCGCGGCCGTGATCGCCTCGAACGACGGCTGGTTGAAGCCGGGCGTGTCGGCGAGGCGCCCGTCGCCGACCTGCGCGCCGCCGCCCACATATCGCAGGGCGCGCACGCAGGATGGCATTGGGTGCTTTCAGGGTGCGCGCCCTGTGCGATGCGACACATTCAGAACGCCAGGGAAGGCAGAGGGCATGTTTCGGCAGCCTGGCATGACGTGCAGAGTCACAACGAACGCGCTGTGTCAGGGCGGCGGGCGCGGGGTGGGGCGCGCGCCTGCAGCAGCGACACGTGCCGCGTGGTGTGCTTGCCGCGGCCGTCGCGCTCGCTCACCTCCCCGATCGCCTGCAGGCCGAGCGCGGCCGCGTCGGCCGCGCCCAGCCATGCGCCGCTGCCCAGCGCAGCGGCCTCGCCGCGCGCCGACCTAAGCCCCGCCCTCTCCGCCGCCGCGCCGCGCGCCGCGCCATGCGCCGCGTCGCCGCCCGCGCCCTTTCCGTCCGGCTCGCGCGGCGCATGCCCGCCTGCGGACACAAATGCCGCTCGCCGCCGCCTCCTGTTTAAGCGCACGACCCCGCCAGCGCCTCTGCTAGACAGCTGGAGAGGCGCGGCAGGGGGCTGGCGAGCTGGCGCGGAGCAGCGAGCGGGAAGTCGCCATGTGCCGGCAGGCGGCCATCTCAAAGGGGACAGAGGGCGAGCAGCGGGCAGGGCCCGGACAGGGGTGCCGCGCAGCGCAGGCGCACCCGCAGCACGCACCGTGAGCGCGTTAATTAGCGCAGACTTGCCGACGCCGGACGGCCCGGCCAGCACGGACACGCGGCCGGCCAGCGCGCGCGCCAGCTCCGGCAGCCCCGCGCCCGTCGCCGCGCTGACCGGCAGCGCCTCGTAGCCCCAGCTCTCCACCTGCGCGCCCATGCGCGACCTCTCCGCCTGCGGCGCCGCCACCGTGCTGGCCCTGGCCCCGGCGCCGCGCTCGCGGCAGCGCCGACTCACCACCCGCGCGCCGGCGTGGCGCCTTAACATGCGGCGCCGGCCAGCAACCCCTTCGGGCGCCCACCCAGGGTCTTCCAGGGTGCGCGAGCCCACCCGGCGCGGCCGCCGCATGCGCAGGGAGGCGGGGGGCGGCCGGTCACGCGGGGAGCCGCGCCTCTGCGATCACGGCCGCGGCCGCCGCGGGCGGCACCAGGTCGGTCTTATTGAGCACGACGGCCACCGGCAGGCGCCCGGCCTCCGCCGCGACCAGGAAGCGCGTCGCGCCGCGCGGCTCCCAGGCCGGCCGCGACAGCGCAAACACCATCAGCACCTGCCGGCCCCCGGTGGCCGCCCGCGCCCGTGAGGGCCTAGGGTACAGTGCCGCGGAGCACGCCGGCGGCCGAGCGCGGAGCAGGCCGCCGCGGCGGCCGGCGCGGCGGCGCCAGACAGTGGCAGCCTCTCTGCGAGGGAGATGACGTCCAAGGACCCAGACAGCAAGTTGGGTGTCACGTGCAGAGGGGCCCGGACCTGGTCCACGTTGGCGACGCGGGGGTCGGGCAGCTCGCTGCGTCGCGGCAGCACCTCCTCCACCGTGCCTGCGGGCCAGGGTAGGGTTGGGCACAAGTGCGGGCCCGCGCAGGCACATGTGGGGGCCCGCGCAGGCACATGTGGGCGCCAGCGCAGGCGCGCGTGGCCGCCTCGGGCGTTGCCTCCTGCCGCATTCGGGGCTGCCCCATGAGGGAGGCTGGCATCGACACCGCATGGCGCCGCGCGGGGGGGAGCGCTTTGCCGCTCCTGGCGGCAGCGGCAGGCTGCATGCCGGACCCAGTGCACCTTGCCGAGGAAGAAGCAGTGGCACGTCACTCGGGCCAGGTCCGCGGCGCGCTGGCGCGGCAGGCGGCGGCGCCGCTGCGTCAGTCCGCCCAACGGCAGCGGCGGCACGCGCGCGACTGCCCCGCCGGCACGCTGGGTTTTGCGCTCGCGGGCCAGCTCTATGGGGAGGGCGCGCCGACGCGGCGGTCGGGCGCACCGCTGCGGTCGGCCCAGTCGACGGCGGCGACGCGCACGCGGTCGCCCACCAGCACGCGGCGGTCCATCTTCTTCAGCAGCCCGCGCACGGTGCACAGCAGCTCCGCGCCGGGCGCGCCGCCGCCGCCGGCCGCCGCTGCCGGCCTGCGCGCGTCCCGGCGCCCGCTGGGCGGCAGCGCGGCCGGCGCTGCTGTGCAGGGCGTCTGTCTGACACCGCGCGGCTTTGCTGCCGCCCTGCCGAGCACTGGCAGCCCGGTGCTACGCTTGAGCGTGCTGCTCCGCCCGAGCACGCAAGCAAAAGTGCTGCTATGCGCTGACGTTTGCGCAGGGACGCGTGTAAGGCTGAGCGGCGCACATGGGCCCCGTCGTCGAGGCGTCCGGGTCCTCGGTCTGCACGCGGACAAAGTTGGCCTGGGCGCTCATCACCTGCGCGTTGCGCGGCGCCTGCTCAGCTGGACGGCCCAAACCGCACGGCGGCGCCCAGGACAGCCGCGCGCCAGGATACTGGCTGTGCCAGGCTCCTTAGCCTGCACGTGCGACCCAAGCAGGCGCTGCGACTCGCACGCGCTCGCAGCTTGCGCACGCTGGCCTTGGAGCGTGCGCGCTGCAAGCCTGCCCACAGCAGCAGAGCTAGGGAACCAGCAGGCCTGTGCGCGCGCCTGTCCGAACACGTCGACGGCAGCAGGCGCTGCGAGCGTGGCCTCGTCCGTGTTTGCCAGCGCGGCGAGCACCGCGCGCCGGTGCGCCGCGTGCCGGGCTCGCGCGTGCAGCGCACGCACGATGCACGCCTGCGCCCGGCGCCCGGCCAGCATGCGCGCTGCGGCGTCCGCCGCGCAGCCGCCCGTGCACGCCCACATCCTGGCTGTCAGTCAATCTCTCTATCAGCACCTTACAGGCCTCCCAGCGGACACGCCAAGGTTATTTATATACACGCTATGCATGTTATTATACACGCAAGACTCGATGAAAAACCTACTAGGCTAGGCTTCCCGCCAAACTAAGGTCTCACAACAGATCTCGAGTTGAGATGTGTCTGCTCTGATTAGCAGTCCAGTCAATAAGCCTCGACCTACGGCGGCCCCTTCGTCTTGACGGAGTGCCTGGTGTATACTAGTGTGGCCCCACAGCTTGTCTCAGAGAGTCTCGCACTTGCTTGTTTCCCTCTCAGGCGCAGCCTTGACGTTCCTGTGCCGTACGCGAAAACTAGCGCCGGCTCTGGACCTGCGCCAAGTTTTGACGGCTGCTGTCCCCACACGACGCCCCGAGCGGCTTGGATTGGCACTCTGATCAGCGTTCGGGCAAGAACAACGAAAGGGGCCGAGCAGCGGTGTGCCCCTCTTTGGCACTTCTGCGCAATGCACACGATGCACGTCACACGCTCAAGGCAGTGGCTGCCACAGCCTGATACATGCAAAGATTGTACCCATGCATTGCTGCAGCAGGGCATTGCTTTCCGGGCACTGGGCGCTGCTGAAGGCCGCGTCCACGCGGCACTGACCATACCATTCGGCGTTCAGGCAAGCTCAATGGCGACGGTCCTTGCGTCCACCTATATTGGCTCTCCGGCAGTTGTCGCCTCGCTCTTCCACAAGGAGTTTGAGGTAGTCCACTCCGCAGACCTTAGTTCTGAGCTCGCTGTGCACCAGCTGAGCACCTGGGGCGCCGGGCGCTCAGAGCGCAGGACTGCACCTCCTGCCGAGATGCCTTCCCTCCGCGCGCAGAGCATGGACGTGGTCGACGGCCTGCGCGCGCTGCAGACGCGCCTGCGCACTGTGCCCGCCGCCGCGGGCAACTTCCTGCGCGCCGGCGGCATCAGCGCGCTCCTGTCGCTGATGGCCAGCTCGCGCGGGCAGGCCGACACGCAGCTGGCCGCCGCGTCGCTGCTGACCGCACTCGTGCGCAAGCAGCCCGCGGCCGCGGCCACAGCGTTCAGGTGGCGGCCTGCGCAGCTCGGCGCGTTCGAAAATCTCAGACCTTCATGCTGCGCTTTGACACGCCCGTGCTGCGCCCGGCCGCCGCTGTGCACACAGTTAACTGCGGTGATGTGTTTGCCTTCAGCACGCTGGTCTATTGGCGAGTAATCCGCGCATTACTTGTCCCATGACGCTGTGGCGTGGCGTGGCGGTAGCAAAGGCGGTGGTGGCTGCATGAGCCAGTTCCTGCTGCACTAGTGTCCACAACCACGGGTAAGATGCGGCGCGCAGTGTGTGGCGTGACTGGCTGATGTCGTGTCACTCCCGCCATGTCGTAACTGCCGCCCCGGGCACCGCTCGCGCAGCGAGCAGGGCGGCATGGCCGCGCTGGTGGCGATGCTGGTCCAGCCGGCGCCCGACGCGTCCGCGCCACAAACCGAGGCGGCAGCCAAGCTGCTCAACGCGCTGCTGGGCGTGGACGTGCTGGCGGCCGGCGGCGACTTCTGCGCCGCGGGCGGCATGGCAGCGCTGCGCGCGCTAATCAGCAACGCGCCGGATGGGCCCGCGGTGCGCATGCGGCGCTGTTTGCGCTCCCCGTGCGTGCACCCTGTGTGTCACCCGTCGACACGTAGCACCGCCCAGGGCCCGCCGTCCACTCACCACACACGTTGCGGTGCCAACCCTGTGCAGCCCGGCTTGGTTGATATCAGAGCCGGCCCTATCAGCCCTTGGCCACGAGGCCCGGCCGGGCTGGCGCACTGCCTGCTCCTGCGTCTGGCAAACCGGCGCTGTAAACGCAGATGCAGCGTCCCAGATCAGCGCGCGGGCGGCGCGGGCGGCGCGGCGCTCGCTGGCCGCGGCGACAGGCCAGCCCGCCTGTCCCCACAGCGCTTGTGCACAGCTCGTCGGACTACTTGTAGCTGCTGCTGCCACTCTCATCATGAAGCTGCGTGGACCGTCACGGCCTGCGTATACGGCGACACCGGTCGAGCGAGCGGAGGCCAGGCCGCCAACCCGCGGCCGGGCCGGCAGGCCGCGCAGGTGGCCGTGAGCCTGCTGGCCGCGCTCGTGAGCGGCGGCCCCGACTCCGACGTGGAGGCCATGGCCGCATTTGCCGACGCGGCGTGCGCGGGCGGCCTGCTGGCGCCGCTGCTGGAGCTGGCGCGCAGCGCGCAGGACTCCAGCGCCGAGGTGGTGCGCGCCCTGCACAAACCTCGCAGCGCGCCGCAGCACTGGGCTCCATGACGTATTACATCTGGTTCTTACCGTATCCTGAGCCTATCTGGTTGTTACCGGTAATGTTTGATTAGCCGGCTGAGATGATTCTTATTGTTGAGGTTGGCGCTCGCGCCGCACAGCGCATGCCCACGGCTGCCCAGGCCGCGCCGCCGCCGCGATGCGCGCATGGCGTCTGGCAGCTTGCGCTGGGCAGCGCCGCCGCCCTCACTGAGCGTGAACACATGTCTGCCTCAGGCCCCCGCGTCCTTCCGTGCTCACACTGAGAGGCCCCTGTTGTTCAGCACGCCTGCTGGTGGATCCACCTCGCAGGCGTTGGAGGTGCTGCGCAAGCTGGCGGCCAGCAGCGACGCCAACCTGGGCGCGCTGCGCGCGGCCGGCGCGCTGGGCGCGCTGCTGGAGCTGCTGGCTGCCGCGCCGCCCGCGTCGGGCCGCGCGGCGGGCGCCGTGCACCTGCTGCGCGACCTGGCGCTCTACGCGCCGGCCAGCCGGTGCGCGTCGCATGGGCGTGCAGGGTTTGCCATGGAAAAACTGAGCTCTTGGGCACACGCTTGTGTTGAGATCGCCAGGCGCGCGGCCTGGCGCTTGGCAACAGGGGTTCTAGAGCGTTGGCGTAAGATTAGAATACCATAGTGCCTGCTGCGCTGTGTGCGGCGACGTGGCGCGACGTGTCACCGGGCAGGTACCAGCTGTGCGCAGGGGCGGCGAGCCGCTGCTGCGCTTGCGCCCGGCAAAACCCTATCAGGTTTCATCGTGCCGTGATGCGGCGATCTGTGCTGTCTCCCGGATCCGATGCGGCGCTCGGCGCAGGGATGGCATGCATGCGGGCGGCGCGCCGGCGGCCTGCGTGCGCGTGATGGCCGGGCTGCCGCTCGCCGCGCCCGAGGCGGCGCGCCCGGCCGCGCGCCTGGCCGCGCACACGCTCGCGCTGCTGTCTGGCGGCGCGCCCGACTTTGCGAGCCAGGTGCGCCCACCGGGAGCCGGCCGTTCCGAGGGGCGGCGCGGGGGCTGGAAGGCACGTCGCCCGCCAGCGTGCAGAGGCGCTTGCGCTTGCGCTTTTTGCGCCCTCTTCATGCCCGCGCCGACGAGCATGGCTGCCGCGCATGACGCTTCGCAGGTGCCACGCCACCAGGAGCGCGCCGGCCCCATACCCCTGTACGCCCCAGTAACCCTATGCCCTGCGCCCAACCGGGACCGCGCGCTGACCGGGTGCGCTCCGGCAGGCCGGCAAGGGCGCGCTGCACTGGGCGGCGCAGTATGCGCTGCCGGGCGACGAGCTGGCGCGGCTGGCGCGCGCGCCGGGCGCCGCGCGCGCTGCCGACGGCCGCGGCAACACGCCGCTCATGCTGGCCGCGCTCGGCGCCTCGCCCGCGCACCTGTGCGCCCCCCGCCGTGCATTGCGCCAGCATGCGGGGGAGCTGGTGCTCGCAGTCCGAGCAGCTCGGCCAGTCGCTGTGAGGCAATGCCCATCGCAAGCATGCTTCCAGGCAGACAGTGGCGGGTGTGTGCATGCACCTGCATTTGGGCGTGCTGCGCGGCTGCCGTACAGGGTTCCGCTGCCGCCGAGGCTCACGCTTGCGCGGCCTGGATGGGCGCAGGTGCGCGCGCGCATGCAGCACTTCCGTGTACATACGCACATGGACGTGGGCATGTCGTGACAGAGTGGGGCCCGACCGCGCATGCATGGCATGCAGCACTTTGCATACACGGGAGCTACTCCGTGCTGAACTGAGCCGCCTGCGCGCGCGGCAGGGAGGCGGTGTGCGCGTTGGTTGAGGCAGGCGCAGACACGCGCGCGCGCAACGCGGACGGGCGCACCGCCGCCGAGCTGGCCGCGCAGCCCGCGGCCGCGCGCCTGCTGGCGCGGGAGGAGGCCTGGCTGGCCGCGGCGACCGCGCCGCGCAGCTGCCACGTGCTGTTCGCCGGCGCGCCCTGAGGCAGCGCCCGGGCTCGAGCGGTCTGCGAAGTGTGGGCGGGGGGCGTTGCCCTGCCAAGAGCGGCGTCGGTACGGCGGCGACGTTGCGCTGCTCGGGAGCCTGGCGCCTGGCGCCCTTGCGCCGTGAAACACTCGATCTGCGCGCCGCAGGCGGCGGCGCCGGCGCGTGGCAGGGCCCCACCAAGTGCCGCTTCGACGCGGCGGCCGGCGCCGCGGTGCTCGCGGGCGCTGGCGGCTCGCCGCCGCCGTCGCCGGTCAAGCAGAGCCGCCTGAGGCGGCTGCTGGGGCACGCCAAGGCGCGCGCGGCGCCGGGCGAGCAGGCCGTGCCGCTGGACGGCGCGCGCCTGGTGGAGCTGGACGCGCGCTCGCTCAGCGTTGACCTGCCGCGCGCCGGCCGCCCCGGTGCCGCCCCTGCCGCGGTACCCCACCCTATCCTAAGCCAAGAACAAGTGTGCGCAGACGCTGCGCTATGGCTGCTGACGAGGCGCTCGTCGCATGCGTGGCGTGTGCGGCGCTGCGCAGGGTGCTGGCGCCAGACTCGTGAGCTTCGGGTACATCCAGGGTGCTGCCCTGCTCAGGGCCGACCGTGCCTCGGCGCGCGCGCTGCGCGGAGCGCCTGCGCCGGCACAGCCGGTCAACCCTGTACACTATACCCTACCCACAAAATCTGACCCTGAGCCCCGCCTTCCGCGGCCGCAGACGCGAGCGTGGTCGCGGAGCCGCAGCCGCGCGTGTCGCGCCTGCTGGTGTGGCTGAACGACGGGGAGGGCGACGCGGGCGCTGTGCGCGCCTCGCTCGAGCTGCTCGTGCGCCGCAGCGGCGGCGCGCTCGCGCAGGCACGCACCCTTGCTGTGAGTTTGGTGCGATTGCGGGTGTTGCACTTGGTGCTTGCTTTTGCACTCTTGCCTTGAGCTTCGACTCAAGGTGAGTTTGCAGTCCTGCGTCAAAGCTGCACGCCTTGCTTGCGCCGCCCATCCGCGACAGCGGCTGTAAGGCCGCGCATGCAGGTCAGCACCGGCGCACACGCGAGCCTGCGTTTTTCCCGGTCAATACGGTGGCTGGTCACAGTCGCATGTGAAGGCGGCGTTGTGGCCAACATGGCGGTCTGCTGCGGTTGTCATGGGGCGCATGCTGCCCCTCGCATGGTAATCGGATATATTACTTTTCCACTAATTGAAGTTTATTCTTTACCCGCGCAGGCCAAGCCGGACGACACGGGTGAGGTCGCGGCGCCGGCGGCGACGGTGTCGGTGACGCGCATGGTCAAGCAGCTGGAGGCGACACTGTCCGTCTCCTCCCCGCGCGGGCCGCCGCCGCACTGCGCCGCGCGCGCGCTGCTCCGCGCAGCGGGCTCGCCGCCGGGCGCGCCGCGCGCGCCGGCCGCCTCGCTCCCGGGCGCGCTGGCGGGCGGCGCGGGCAGCCCGGCGCGCGCGTCGCCGCGCGGCGCGCGCCCATGCGCGGCCACAGCGTCGCGCGACGCTGCGGGCGCGGGTGCGGACGAGTCGCCTGCGCGCTTCAAGCCCGACGCCGGTGCCGCGGCCGCGTTGCCGCTCGGCCTCGCCGGCAAGGCGCACGCGCGCGCGCGCGACTCGACCGCCGCGCGCCCAGACAGCGCGTCGTCGCTGCACGCCGCCGCTCCTCCGCTTTGCGGGTCGCCGGTCAGCCTGTCGGGCAAGCATGGCGCAGCGTCAGCAGGGGCCGGGGTCGTGACCCTGCAGGGCCCGGCAGAGGCGCCGCGCGCGAGCCCCGCAACGCCCTCGGGCGTCTGGCGGTTCAGCGCGCCGGTGGCAGCGGCCGTGAGCCGCGCGCATGTGCGCGTGCCGCGGCCGGCGTCTGTGGTGCGCAAGCTGGGCGGCGCCGGGGAGTTCGGCAGCCCTCTGGCGCCCGTCACGCCCTAGGTCACCGGCTAGGGCTTGTGTGGGGCATCAATGCCAAAGGCTGGGAGCGCGCACAGGTGCAGGGCAAGATAGGGCCCGTAAGCTGAGGCGGCCGGCAGGGGGCCGGAGCGGGCCCTGCTCCTGCACGTGGGAGTGCACGGCGGCCGGGGCCCTGGGGCATGTGGCCGAGGGCTGCTCCTGGTGCCGCGGGTGCTGTTCCCGCACAGCGCATGGGCAGGGCCATCTGTCGGGAAGGCCAAGAGCTGGGCTGGTCCTGCGAGCGGTGCAGGCTGGCCGGCTGGTCGGCGCTGTGTGAGGCCAGGAGGGTTGAGAGGTACCGGCGCGTGGACGAGCCTTCTGCCGGAGGGTGGTGTGAGGTGCGTGCAGGACTCTGAGTCATTTAGACAGATCTGCAGGGTGGGGGAGGAGAGGGCTGCCGGGAACCTGCTGGCGTGCCCCCTGCATTACATAGGGTAGGGGGTTTACTTTGCTGTCCAGGGCGCTGACATGCGGGCTGCGCCCCACCATGAGGCTGCGGCAAGCACCGCCCAAGTATCTGGAGGGCCGCGCATGCGCTGACGAGCAGGGCGTGAGCGTCCGGGGAAGGACCGTGCCACGGACTGTACACAAGCGCTCACAGCGCGAGCTGCGAGCGCTTGCCAGCCTGGGGTTGTGCTGTGGGAAGTGGGGAGCATGGCCAGCTGCGGGGCCCGAACCAGGGCCGGCGGGCGTGCTTGGGGTAGGAGGTAGGGTAGGTTGCTGAGGGGCCACGCTGCGTCGAGGCTGCAAGGACTGTCAGCGTGCAGCTTGTTTGCATTTTGGGTGGTTGATGGCAGGGGCAAGGAACCCTTTACGGTTGACCCGCATCCGCGCGCTGTGCTGGGGACTGCGCTGACGCGGCGGGTTGCAGGGCCGCTGCTCAGGCTGTATGCGAGCCGAGCCCTGCATGCTGCGCAAGCACACGGCAGCATGCAGGCGGCAGCGCGCTGCCTGCACGCCCGCCGCAGTGCAAGCCAAACAGCGTCTCCCATTTTATTGTGCTTGTGCTTAACTTGTCGACGCCCCCCTGGCGCGTTTTGGTGATGCTGAGAGCTGTGTGCACTTGCCCGCGCGGCCGCGAGCCGCAAGTTTTTGTTGCCTTTGTCTGCTGTTGCATCCGCCGCGGCGCGCAGCTCCCGCGGCGGGGTTGGCGCCGCAGTGCAGCGCGCTGTTTGTTTGCCTCCAACCCCGTTTTGTTGTCCCCGGGAGGCGCGCACGCTCTTTCGACCAGGGCGGGACGTCGGGGCGGGCGGCCAGGCCTGCCCTTTCCGGACACTCTCTCCCCTGGGGTTTTGGTCCCGCGTCTAGTTGTTGCGCCCTGCTGCCTGTGTGCTCACAGCCGGGGAGGCCGCGGACGCCCGCAGCCCCGCTCGTGTGTGCGCGGCCGGCGCAGCCGCAGGGTGCGGCCTGAAGGTCACCTGCGCGACGCCGGCTGTGCGCTACACCTGCCGCAATTTCTCTCGGGTTGTTGATTGACGGGTGGGGGAGGGGCGGCGGCCCTGCTGTGGCGGGCGCGCCTGCCTCCCCAAGTGCCGCGAGCGCTCGCGCGGCGCGGCGGGGCATGTGCAGGGAAAAAGTGGTCCGGCAGGTGGCTGTGGCGCTGTGCGCGCAACGCCCCTGTAGCGAGGTGGGTAGTGGGGCATGAGCAGTTGACGGTGGGCCGGAGGCAGGGGCGGTCGGGTCTGGAGGCGGCCGGCCCGGCTCCGCCCCGAGGTGGTCAGAAGGTTTCTGACATGCTGGGCGGGTCGGCAGGACGTTGGGGGTGCAGCAGCTTGCAGCGACCCTGGCAGCCCTGTGCCACCAGGCAGGGTTGCCATGCGATGTGTCGTGCGTATTGCATGCAGACCAGGACTGCTTTTCCCGTCCTGCCTCAGATGCCTACGAGCCTCTCAGTGCACCATCTCTATGCAGTGGGAGCTCTTCGTTTCTGTAAGCTGTATACGATATACGAGGATGTGTAGCATATAGAGGTGCTGCAGAGAGCAGGAGGTTGCTGTCAGGACACGTGACCGCTTCTGGTAACTGGGTCAGTGGGGCTCAAGTACCCCTGCGCCTTGTGCGCATCAGTAAGTACGCCATGTACCTGTCTGTCATGCATACTCTGGGGGAGAGGGTGCCTGAAAGGGCTGCTGGGCGAGACATAGGTGCGGACTGGGCTGGGCAGCTCGCTGCATGTTGGTAAGCACGGCGCAGGATGAGCTGTAAGTAGGCTGCCAGAGGGCAATGAGCCATTGCCACTGCCTGCAATGCGTCTAGAGTCCAACTGTAGACTCGCAGTCACCCCAAAACGAGGCGCCTGCCACATGTTTCATGCGTACAGCAGCACATGGGCAGTGATGTCGCACAGCCTTTCACAGACGCAGGCAGCCTGCAGCACCCAGCGCATGCGGCCCCTGCAAGTGCTACGCGCTGCTCCGCGACCGCACGTACTGCCGCACGTGGTCGATTGCACCACCCTAACCCCTACCCTACCCTGCTCCGCGACCGCACGTACTGCCGCACGAACTCGACCTGCGCCGGCGTCTCGGGAGAGGCGCGCCCTGCGCCGGCACCCGGGCCTGTCAAGAGTGCCCACCCAAGCTGGCGGCCTGCGCCCCGCGCCCGGCCTGGCCCCACGCCCAGCCGCATACGGAACGCGGCATGCGGAGCTCAGCACACGCGTGGGCAGTGCCGCGCGAGGCTAAAAGGTCCACCTGAGCCGCAAGGAGGGCGCCACAAGGGGCGCCCGAGCCATGCGCGCGCGGCGCCGCTGATCGCCCCGAACCGAGCGCGGGGCGCGCACCGTCGTCGCGGCGCGTGTCGAACGCGGCCTGCACGCGCGCGAGCGCCTCGTCCGCGGGCAGGCCGTACAGGGTGGCGAGCGCGCAGGCGCCGACCGTGCCCGCGCGCCCGCGCCCGCCCCAGCAGTGCACATACACGCACTCGCCGGCCGCCAGGCGGCCCCTCACATCTGCCAGCGCGGCGTCCATCCTGCGCGCGCGCACGCGGGCTCGCCAACCAAAGCTCGGCGAGCAGCCCTGGCGTCCCATGCCTGCAGGCCTTTGCGTCGCGGTCCGTTGCGCGTGAGCGGCTCCCCTTTGCCCAGCCACGCAGCGCGCGCGCATCTTCAGCCAGGCCCCCTCAGGCTCGCATGCAGGCCGTGACAACGCCACTCCACAGGGGCAGCGCGGCAGTGGGTCGGCCAAAGGCAGGGGCGTGGCGCGCACAGCTCCGGCGCAGGCGTGCCCAGGTCCACGATGGGGAAGCGCGGAAAGTGGAGGCGCGACCGCGGCGGGCCCGGCTCGGGCGCGCGCCGCGGCGGCGTCCGCCGCGGCGGCAGGAAGGAGTCGAGGTACTGGTTGCGCAGGCCCTCCACCTCCTGAAGCGTCTGGGGTTGGGGAGGATCTGCCCATGCAGCCGCTGCTGTTGTTGCAGCATCACTGCAGACAGGGCCCCGCATGGCTCCAGGTGAAGTGCGCGCCCGCATGACAAGGTGTCCTGGACGCTGGGAAACCCGCGTGCGTACCTTCATGCAGACCGGGGCGCCGCAGCTTCCCGCATGATGTGCATGCACCCTAGGGAGAGCTGTGCGGACTCAACCAGCCCAGGAACGCTGCGGGACTCTGCCGTTCGTACTCCTGTGTGCGGCCCCATCTTTCCCCGCACGCAGTGACTGCGCACGAGGGCGCTGCCAAGCGAGAGCGGCGCGCGCGCCTCCATGCCGGGCGGTGCGCCCATCGCGGAGTACAGCAGCGTGGCGGTCGGCGCGTAAGGCAGGAACCCTCCCACGCCCCCCACGCGCAGCGTCTCCTGCGCGCCCACCTCCGCCTGCGCGCTCGCGCAGCATTTTGCATAACCTGACTGCGGGGTTCTGTCCTGCTCTCCCGCTCAGGGAACAACTCTGGTCCATGACCGCTCACCAGACCTGCAGAAAGCGACCGCCGCGCAGCGGGGGGAGCATGAGGAGCATGACGAGTGAGTGAGGGCATTTTGTGTGATATCGCGCTCGAGCGTCAGACTTTGTGCGTGTGTGCGCGGAGGCACGTGCGCGCGCGGCGCGGGCGCGCGCCTGCAGGGCCATGAAAGCCGTGACGCCGGCCTCCAGCAGGCGGCGTAGCTGCCGCTCGCCCTGCTCGCGCGACCTGCGGGGCAGCTCCAGGGCTTTCACACCTCACGGCATTCACCAGAGAAGCCTTGACAGCACAGCACCTCGCCTGCATGTGTGACGGCCGTGCGCGCACAGCAGAGCTGTCCGCTGGACGACGGGCACGCCCGCAGTAGCAAAGCTCTGAAGCGTGCAAAGTGTCTGGTGCAGATCAATCAGAGGAGCACTGCATGCTGCGGTAGCGTGGCTCATGTGGCACGCACAGAGGCAACGTTTGCCGGCCACCACTGCATCAGGGGCATGAAGCAGGCCAGCCTTCGCCTGACGTCCTGCGTCGTGGCCACATCGGGTGGGCGCGGACCTGCAGCGGCTGGGCTCAACATACGGGTACCGCCCGGCGAGCAGGCGCCCCGGTATCAGCCAGTGCGCGTAGCTGGCAAATGCGTGCGCGTCCGCAAAGCCCCTGTCTGCACGGGCCAGACCGGAGCAACTCGTCAGAACGCGTGCCCGTGCTGTCAGCTCCCTGTCTTGTATTGCTGGTGAGTAGCTGGACGCACACATACAACAGCCTGCGCGACGTGCACAGCGCAAGCAGACACCAGAGGAGGCAAGCGCGTGAGGCGTCGCGGGGCGGCACCGGCCGCAGGCAAGCGCGTGCTGGGGCGACCTCACGCTGGACACGCTTGGAGATCTCCGAGCAAATGGGGCGTGGGCGGGTGGCAGGCAGCACTGCAAGGGCAGCACCTTCTATCGGCAGCAGCGGCGGGAGGCCAAGCGCCGGCCCGGGCCCTTCGAGCTCGTGCACGGACGCGCCCGCAGCGCGCGCAGCCGTGCGCCTGGCTGCATGCACGCGCCGGCAGCCAGGTCGCCCTGTGCAGGCAGTTGAGTCCGCGGCCTGTGCAGCCCTGCGCCTGGAGCGCGTGCAGCAGCCAGGCCACCCCGTGCCGCGGGCTACGCCTGCGGCCTGCGCTGCCGAGCGCATGGCGGACGCGCATTGGCAGCCAGGCCGCCCCGAGCTGTGTGCTGTGCGGCCCGCGGGGTGTCGTATGCGCTGCCAGGTCGTCGGCTTGCAGCATTGCCAGGCATGCATGCGCATGGGCTCCGCCGCGCGGACGTGGCTGGAGTGCTGCGGCATGCTGGTGCCCCACAACGTCTTCATAGCTGCTTTATGTGGGCTGACGAGCTCACGGGCGACGGGCCGAAAGACGGCAGCTTGCTACTTTACCAACGCAAGCTGCAAGCGTGCACAGTGGCAGTGCTCCGGTACTCAAGGAGGAAAATTGCGTCGCTAGGTAGCCTGCACTCACCACGCCAGCCTCTCCCAGCGCCATTCTTCCTGGAATGCCCTGAGGAAACCCGGCTGCGCAGTCCTCCTCCCGCTCGGAGGAGGCTGTTGCGGAGTCTGGTTGCAACTGCTGGGAAAAAACTACAAGACGTGGCGACGGAGCAGGTGTCAGGATGCCGGCGCTGTACCTGCTGCACGAGACGGCGGCGGGCTATGCGCTTTTCGACGTGCACGGCGTGGACGAGCTGGGGCAGGGCACGGAGGCCGTGCAGGCGTCCATGACCGACCTCGCGCGCTTCGGCAAGGTCGTCAAGCTGCTGTCGTTCAAGCCGTTTGCCAATGCGGCGGACGCGCTGGTGCAGGTCAACGCCATCTCGGAGGGCAGCGTGACGGACGAGCTGCGGCAGTTCCTGGAGCTCAACCTGCCCAAGGCGCGCCAGCTGAGTCGCTGCGGCGGCCCCGCGCTCCAGCCTCACCTCTCTTCGCCGCAGGGGAGCTAGCTATCACGCTAGTCTCACCTCTATGTAGGCAAGTGGCTTTGTGCAAGCGGCCCTGGTGATATGGAGAGTTCCAACGCAAGCAGGGAGGTGGGTGTGTCGTCGGGCGGGTGCGGGCTCGGGCTGCGGCTGCACGCCAGACTCTCCGGCAGCACACACACACGTGACATAGCAATGGACAACCAGACAGGTTGCAGCGGAGCTGTGGGGCTGCAGTCGCGCGCTTTGTACCTGGACGGCGCGCGTCTCGCGGGGACCCAGCGGCTCGAGGAGGGCGCGGGACCGAAGCGGGCGCACACGCGGCTTTAGCGCACCCTCTACCTATATTGCGACGCTAACTCACCCTAACCCTGTACCGTGCTGCAGGTGAAGAAGGCTAAGCCGGGCAAGGAGGCCAAGGCGCAGCTGGGCGTGGCCGAGTCCAAGCTGGGTGCGGTGATCCAGGAGGAGACCGGCATCCCGTGCGTGTGCAACGAGCTGGTGGGCGAGGTGCTGCGCGGCGTGCGCCTGCACGCCACGCGCTTCCTCAAGGGCCTGGAGCAGGACGCGGACCTGCGCCGCTCGCAGCTGGGCCTGGCGCACTCGTACTCGCGCGCCAAGGCGCGCCCCCGCCCCCGCCCCCGCCCGCGCCCGCGCCGGGCAGGCGCCTCGCACGGGCGGCTGTGCTGGCAGCAGGCATGGCCTGCAGCTGCAGCGAATGTGCGCTCGACGACCACGGCGCGCGCGCAACGCACGGCAACCACAGGTTTCGAGGACGTTTCAGCATGCTACAATACTGAGCAGATTGAATGCAGTGCAACACAGGTTGCCACCCGGCCCTGCACACACCCATATGGTATGCCGGATGCAGAGGAGCAAAGCGCTTATCATCGCGTCCTGTGCGGCGCGCGCGCGTGCCGAGCACGGCGCGAAGCGCGCGGGCGGAGCGGCGCCGCAGGCGCCCGCCCGCCACACGCGCTGGACCATGTTGAGGTGGTCGGCGGCGCCAGCGGCGACCGGGGCAGCGCGCGCGCAGGTCAAGTTTAACGTGAACCGTGTGGACAACATGGTTATCCAGGCCATCGCGCTGCTGGACACGCTGGACAAGGACATCAACACGTTCGTGATGCGCGTGCGCGAGTGGTACTCGTGGCACTTCCCGGAGCTGGTGCGCGTGGTGGCCGACAACTACCTGTATGCGCGGCTCACGCTGCTCATCCGCGACAAGGCTGCGCTGTCCGAGGCGATGCTGCCGGGTGCGGCCCGACCCCAACCCTAGCCCGCAGTGGACTTCTCTAGAACCCCGGGGCTGCGCGGCGCAGCCGCGCGCCGCAGCCGCGCGCCGTACCGGGGCGCTCGCGCATGGTCGTTGGACGAGGGCGTGCAGCTAATGACTGGGATGTCGTACAGCCACGCGGGGGCCTGACGCCATGGTGTCCGGCAACTGCTGTAGCTGTGCATCATCCGTCCCTGACACATCAGAACTGTGTATGAGGCATGACCGCGCATGCCTTCTGCCCGGTCGTGGTCGACGTGCGCTGCATGTCGGGTGCGCCCGGCGCGCACGGCGCCGCCTGAGCGAGCGCGCGCGCGCGCGCGGCGGCGCAGAGCTGACGGAGATCACCGGCGACGAGGACCGCGCGCACGAGATCCTGGAGGCCGCCAAGACGTCCATGGGCCAGGACATCAGCCCGATCGACATGATCAACATCGAGACGTTCGCGCGGCGCGTCATCTCGCTCGCCGAGTACCGCCTGCAGCTGCACGCGTACCTGCTGGACAAGATGCACGCGATCGCGCCCAACCTGTCCGCGCTCATCGGCGAGATCGTGGGCGCGCGGCTCATCTCGCACGCGGGCGCGTCCCCTCCGCCTCGCCAAACATGCCTCAAAAGTCGTACCTGCGACCGGGCGCCGAGGCGATGGGGGCAGGACATGGCCGGCAGGGTGCCGCCGGACAGCACGCGCGCGGCGCCGCCCGCGCTCACGCGCATGTGGCGCGCCGCGCTCGCGCGCGCTGAGCGCGGCCGCCCTGCGCGCAGGCTCGCTGACCAACCTGGCCAAGTACCCGGCGAGCACGGTCCAGATCCTGGGCGCCGAGAAGGCGCTGTTCCGGTCCGCCCGCCGTTAAGCTTCATCGCCTTTCTGCCTGTCACCTGAACCGCCCTCAAGGTCCTCGCATGCGGGCGTCTGCTCTCTCGCGCGACGTCGCCGCTCTCTGCCTGCACGCGCGGCAGGCTTGTTCCAGAGCACTTTCCCTCAGGCGCTCTGGCTGGCGGCCAGGCATGGAGCACGCGCAGCGATGTGCACCCGGGCCCGCGGTGCTCGCACAGCCGGCCTCGCCTTCCACCCCGGCGGCGAGCGAGCAGAGAGGGCGGGGCGCGCAGGGCGCTGAAGACCAAGGGCAACACACCCAAGTATGGGCTCATCTTCCACTCCTCGTTCATCGGGCGCGCCAAGCAGAAGAACAAGGGCCGCATCAGCCGCTACCTGGCCAACAAGTGCTCCATCGCGTCGCGGTGCGCGCGCGCGGCGCCGCCCCAGGGTCAGGGTATGGTAGGGCGCCGCCCCGGCCACTGCGCCGCTGGACGCCGCCTGCGGCCCCGTTCCGAGCCAGCTGGGACCCATGCCACCCCAAGCAAAGTACAGAAGAGCTTGTGTCGTGCTTTTCACGGGCATGCGCAGGCGCGCGCTGGCGCCGCAGCCTTGCCGGTGCGCGCCCCGCCTCGGCGGTCCTGCCAATTTTTGTGGCTGGGTGCCTCGTGCAAGGCCGCACGTCGCCGCTCAGCCGGCGTGCGCATGCTTGGACAGCTGCGCAGCTGTCTGCCTGCAGCACATGGCGTCACGGTTCCGTCTGTGAGCATATCAGATCAAGGTTGGGGTCGAGGGTGGTCAAGGCGCGCCGTGCCCGCCCGCGCGCCTGAACTCGACCGTACACCCCATGCAAACCCTGAGAGCGGCACGCCAGGAGGACTGCTTGCTGGCCGCGGCGAGCGCGTGCTCGGCAAGTATATGAAGGAGCAGGCAGAGGAGCGGCTGTGCTGCTATGCCGCAAACCCCCGCCTAACCTTTAGCGATCCGCGCGCCAGGATCGACTGCTTCCAGGACGTGGAGACAGCGGTGTTCGGCGAGCGCATGAAGGAGCAGGTGGAGGAGCGGCTGCGCTTCTACGACGACGGCGTGGCGCCCACCAAGAATGTGACCGCCATGCAGGCGCGCCCCCGCGCGCGCGCCGAAGCCCCGTTCTGTGTGAGGGGTTTTGCCCAATGCCCAGCAGTGGCGGCGCGCCTGTCATGGTGCGGCGCCCGTGCAGGGCGCGGGGTGTGGTCTGTGCACGAGTGTTCGTCCGTGCGTGCACCCCATGTTCTGTGCTTGAACAGAATGGCGCAGGCAGACAGACAGGGTCCGCACCATCAGAGTCCTTCGTTTCACACGTATCTGGTGTAGCATGCGCGCTGGGCCGACGATCACACACCAGGCAAGCGCAGGGCAGGCAGGGGCGGCGCCGCGCACCAGGCGGGCCGTGCGTGGCAGCAGCCTGGCAGAGGCCCGCGCCATCGCGCATGCACCGACCCGATCAGTGCTAAGCCGCTTCCCCTGATGGGTAGAGGTCGCGCGAACAACATTGTGGTCACCTACCCTAACCTCATCTGAGCGGGAAGAAATTTACCAATGTGCCCCCTTACACTGTCATAGTTGCGCAGGAGGCGATGCTGGCGGTCGCCAAGGGCGAGCTGCAGGAGGCCGCGGGCATCACGCCTGCAGACGTGGCCGAGAAGAAGGCCAAGCGGGCGAAGAAGCGCGCCGCCGCGGAGGCCGCGGACGGCGTATCAGGTCCGGGCCGGCGCCGCCTGCTTTGCAAACTAGGTTGCGCGGCCGCCAGTGGTCTTGCGCCGGGTAGTGCTTCCTGGCACCGATGTTGAGGCTGAAGTGCTCAAGTGCTCTGTCAGCGCGACCTGCGGACGTGCGCGTCAGGCGGCGAGAACGGGGCGGCGGCGGCGGCGGAGGAGCCCGCCAGGAAGACGAAGAAGAAGAAGCTGGAGAACGGGGCGGCGGCGGACGCTGCCGCCGCAGACGGGAAGGCGAAGAAGAAAAAGAAAAAGGCGCCGGCCGAGTGACGCGGCCGCGCTGGGCGCGCGCCGTTGCGAGTGGTCTGCATTCTGTGTGTCGGGGAGTGGGCGTTGGGTGTCGGTTGTTTCAGTGTGTCGCGGCATGTCATGCCTTCCGCTTGTTGCCGAGAAAGACTATCACATGGTCATGCTTGTGTCCCAGTGCATAATCTCGCACGTGCATGCAGCACAGATGTTACAACACGGGTCATGCCACGTCAACTCTGAAACACACAATGTTTATGGACGAGGTTTGACGGGCCAGCACCCGAAAGACACACAGTTCCTTTGCATGCATACTTTTCTATTTCAAAGTGCCTAGCGGGCCCCCGCGGCCTGCTCCGCCTCGGCCTCGTCTTCGACGTACTTGGCCTGGAAGAGCAGCTGCACGGGCGGCACCAGCGCCGGCAGCATGGGCAGATCTGTGACGAGGCACACACGCGTCACAGGCTATGGTGGTAATGGGCATGCACACAGGAACAAGGCATGTCAGGCACATCGCGCAGCATGGCTGAAACGGTCACAGCCAGTTGACATGGAATTGCGTCAGCATGGTGCCCCTGCACCACTCCCCTGAGAGGTGCAATGCCTCAGGTACGGAGGCATTGCTCAGCAGCAGGACATCCACAGACAGTTCCCGGGGCGCAGGAGATGGACCAGCACTTTACAAGCATGCGAGCACTGGCACAAGTGCAGGAGCTGTATTGGCACCCGTCACGGACCTCAGAGCACACGCGCTCAGACAGCCCAAGGTTGAATCCATTATCAAAGGTTGCTGCGCGCGCGCGCGCCCAGGGCATGTGGCCGCGGGCGCACCGGCCAGGTTGACGGAGAGCAGATCGAACGCGATGCACGTGGACGCGGTGAACGATGCGCCGATGGCCGGGATCTTCGGGTAGCGCTGGCTGAAGTGCGTGAGGATGGTGCGGAACGCGCGCGCGCGCGCGCCGATCTCCACCGCCTCGCCTGTCATGCTGTGCCGCTTGGCCAGCGCCACCTCGCGCCAGTCCGCGCCGGGCGCCGGGTCCTCAAACGTGGCCTCGTGGATGAGCAGCGTCGCGTCCGCGGCCGCCTCGGCCTGCCGCCGCGGCGCATGACGCGCATGAAAGCTGGATGCTGCACTTACAGGTGGCTGTGTCTACTTCTTGGCTGCTGTTACTTGAGCGGGGCAAAGTCCTGCCGATTCCGCCTCGAGCGCTGGCCTGCTGCTGGGACATTCGCGAGCGGGCGCCGTCGCATCCGCAGCCACCCCTGCCTGCTACAGCCAGCGGCAAGCGCGCTGCCCTGCTCTGCTCCGCTGCCAGCGCCCACCGTGCATGCTTGAAAAGGAGGTGAGCACAGGCCAGCAGGTGGGACTCAGGCTGCCTGTTGTAATTCTAGGCCTCGCGCGCGTCCCTGGGCGCTGGCGCGCGCGCGCGCCGCACCAGCGCGTCGCAGGGCCGCGTGTCGCCGCTGAACGCGAGCTTCCAGCCGGCGCGGCCGACGAGCACGACGCCAAACGCGTGCGCGCAGTGCACCACGCGCACGCTCGTCAGCGACGCCAGCTCGGCGGCCGCCAGCGCCGCGCTGACCGCCGCGCCGCCGCACCCGGCGTCCGGCGCGCCCGCCTCGGTGGACGCGCAGTCGACGAACGTGAAGGGGAGCGGTTCCAGCGCGGCCTGCGCGGCGAGCACGGGCCGCAGCGGGCGCGGGCCGATGACGAGCAGCGGCGGCGCGCCGGCGCCCAGCATGCGGCCGCGCGCCGCCAGCACCCTGCGCGCCATGCAGGAGACAATCGCAGCCGGCACTCTGCTCGGAATTAAAAAAAAAAGGAAAGTTGTGGGCGACCGCCCGGCACATGGCCGCGCGCCGCCAGCACCCTGCTCGCCATGCAGGAGACAATCGCAGCCGGCACCCTGCTCGGAATCTAGAAGAAAAGGAAAGTTGTGGCGACCGCCCGGCACATGGCCGCGCGCCGCCAGCATCCTACACGCCCAGGCATGGCGCAAGAGACACGCATCCCATGAAGTGTCTGCATTATACAGTCCCTGCAGGCTCCCTAGCACTGCGCGCCAGCTGCGGCCGGCGTCGCTGCCTGCTCGAGCGCGCGTGCACAGAACAAGCGGCAGATTTCCACATGTCTTAACAGACCCGCAAGGCCATGCGCAGCATGTGATGGAGGATGAGGGTTTTGGACCAAAACATCACAGCCGCTCCGTAGGGCCCCGGGTGGGACGCCCATGCGGGGGGGCGCGCCGTGCGAGGCCGGCGTGGTGGTCGGCGTGGATGTGGCTGATCCAGATCAGGCGCAGGCCGGCCAGCACGCCATCGGCGCCCTCGGCGCCATACCGCCGCACGAGCTGCCCGTACGTGCCCTCGCCGCAGTCCAGCAGCAGCCCGCCCGCGCCGAAGCGGTGCAGGTACAGGCCGGTCACGTTGCGGTACTTGCTCGGGATGCTCGCGCCCGTGCCCAGGAACACCACCTCCAGCTCCTCCCGGCCCGCGCGCGCCACGCACTCCGGCACCGCCGCGCCGCCGCTGCCTAACCCTAACCCTAACCATGAACCTGGCAAAGCCCCTTCCGCCGGCGCGTCTGCGGCTGCGTCCGCCTCGAGCGCGCCCGCGCGCGGCTCGGGCCGGCCGGGGCCGCAGCCCGTCGCGGGCCCTATCCTGCCCGCCAGCGCATCAGCTGCCGCGGCCGCCTCGGGCGCGCTGGCGCGCAGCTCGGCCTGCGCGGCGGCGACATCCAGCACGGGCGGCACCTCGCTCGTGTCGACGCCGGCGCGCGTGGCCGGGCGCAGCAGGAACTTGAGCAGGTTGCGGCCGGGCACGGCCGCGGGCGGCAGCGCGGCCGGGTCCGCGCCCGCGCCCGCCAGGCGGTGCAGCGGGAAGAAGCCGGGCGTCAGCGCGTTCAGCTGGGCCTGCGCGGCATAGGGTTAGATCATAGGGCCGCGCTCCGCGCCGGACGCTCAGCATAGGTTTAGGGTTGTAGGGCCGAGTATTGCGCCGGGCGCTTAGAGTGCGCGTCGGCTGCTCGTTGACAGACCCGGGCGGCCATCCGGCCTTCAGGGCCGGCGCCCACTGACCAAGCAGGCAAGCAGACTGTGGGAGGACATCTACGGGGGCTTGGAGTTGCCCCTGGACACCATTTGAGAGGCGAGACGGAGCCCTTACGCTGCCAGGGGCCGAGCCGGCCCCAGGTTGATGTCAGGCCTGCAGCAGTGCGCATGACGGAGCACGGCGTGCGTCACTGTGACTGCCTGGCTGCCGCTACTGCCGCAATGCCGTGCTCCTGAGACGCGCGCGCGTCTCGACGCGACTGACAGCGGCGGGCCCCCACCAGGGCGGTCTGGCGTCAAAATATATGCTTGGATGCCCCAGCCGCAGACAGCACGCAGGGGGCGCGCCTGCAGCAGCGCCGACGACAGCATGACCGCTTGGCCGCCGCCGCCGCCAGCCGCGGCCACAATGTGCTTTGTGGCGGGGCTGAAGCGGGCCATCCAGGAGCGGTACTCTGGCAGTGCCACCACCTGCGCACGCGGGATAGGGTAGGGAACACACAGCAGGCGCGGATCGGCACGCGTGCGCCTGACAGCGCCCAGCAGCGCCGGGAGCGCAGGGTCGCAGGGTGCCGCGGCAAGGCGGCGCCCCGCGCCTGGTGTGTGCAAGCATGCCGGGCGCACCTGGCTGCCTGTCCCATGCGCAGGTTGAAGCATGGCAGCGCTTGGTGCCACAAGCTGAACCAGGACTCAGGACTGAGCCCTCTCTTTGTTCTCTTGAAGCGCCTCCAGCGCAGCGCAGGCGGGCCTGGAGGGGGTCGCACGCCTGCGCGGGCGCGAGGTGGATGACGCAGGCGGCCGCGCCGTCGCCCGCCGCCGCCGGCCCGCCCGCGCGCGGCTCCCGGCCGCCGCCGCCCATGCAGCGCGCGAGCGCGGGCGAGGCTGCCAGCGCGGGCAGGTGCGCGTGCGTCGGGCAGTCCGCGATGACCACCACCGGCCCCGGCGTGTCTGGCTGCATCACCTGCCGCCCGCAGGCGCACGCCGCTCGGACGCACGCGTCCCTGCACACCTCCTGCGGGGCGTGACCGCACGGGCAGACAGCGCGCGGGCTTGCGCGCGAGCCGCCGCGGCACGCAGACACCCCCCCACCCCATGCGGCATCGCCGAGCCGACAGGGTGCGCAAGCCGCCCGCCGACGCGCCCCTCACCGCACCGCTGGGGCGGCGCGGCTGGCAGCCCCCTTTTTGGGCCCCGGGCGCACAGTCTAGCTGGCCGCCGGCGGCCCTCGACCTGCCCGCGCCGCCTGGCCGGCCAGGTCGAGCAAGCCCTGTTAAAACCCTATGCACTGCCGCCGAGCGCACCTCTGCTGGCTGCACCAGCCGGCCGCCGGCGCCCCGCACTGCTTCGCCGGCCTTCAGCCGCCCAAACTGCGGCCCCGCGGGAACGCCCGCCGCGCGCGCGCGCTCCGGCAGAAACCTGCGCTCCGCATGCCCGCGCGCAGTCGCGCGCCATCCAGGGCTCCAGCATCAGCCCTGCAGAGGCTCAACGGGCGAGGGGCGCATCTCCCTGGCTCTGCGCCTCACACACGGGCGCCTCCACGCAAAGCGGCCGCGCACAGCACCGGGCCTGGCACACAGGCCCCCCTCGCCAGCAGGGCGGTGCCGCCAGCACCCAGGCCTGTATACTCCCCGCGCCGCGCCTGCCAGGGATGGCGGCCAGCTGGCATACATAGCAGGCGGCCGCGCGCTCCGGCGCGAGCGGCGCGGCCACGCCGTCTTCGAGCCACGGGGCGCCGTGCTTAAGCCCCTCCTCCAGCCCAGGGTCTGCGTGCCCGGAGAGCCCCCGCCCAGGGTCTCCGCCCGGAGTGTCGCCCGGCTCGAGGCCGCCGCTGCCGGGGTCCCCAACGCCTGCAGCCTCAAGCCCCTCTGCGCAGTCGCCGTCCGGCGGCGCGCGGCTGCCGCTGCAGTCGGCGGCGCCGTGCGCAGCGTCGCCGGCATCCGCAGCGGTGCGTGCGCGCTTGGCTGCGGGCTCGGCAGCAGGCCCGGCAGCTCCCTGCATACCAGGTGAGCCCCTCGTGGACCAGCCACACTGCGCAGCTCCGTGCGCGAGCCTTTGATACCGCATCAGCAACAACTCGCTCACGGAGTTGCCTGCACTGCGTGCGGGAGGTCCAGGCACAGGCAGCGCCCAGAGCATGCTCAGCTATGTTACAGGCGGGCACCCCAAACGGCATTACAGGCACACATGGCATGCAGGGAGAACATGCTTACCAGGTGATGCACATGCCATTCACGCATTCCTGCACTGCAGCCACATCGTTGGCTCAGGGCCAGGCGCATTCGGCGCGGCCGCTAGCGCGCCGGCTGCTCCTCCTGCGCCACCGGCGTTTCTGCCGAGCGAGCGCAGGGACGCTTCAGCTAGCACGGCCTCCCTGTCCATGCCGCGCGCGGGCGCGCCTGCTCCGCGCCGCGCGCCTCCAGCAGCACGGGCGTGATGGTGACCAGCTCGTTGTCGACCACGGGCGGCAGCTCGCCGCCGCCGCCGCCGCCGCCGAACTCGGCGACATCGATGCGCAGGTAGTGCATGCTCAGGAACTTGTGCAGCGCGCCCACCAGCAGCTCTAGGCCCTGCCGCGCCCGCTGCGGCCATGTGGAGCCCGCAAACAGCCATGGAAGCCCTAACCCTACCCTATGCATGCTCAGAAACATGTGCAGCGCGCCCACCAGCAGCTCCAGGCCCTGCCGCACCAGCGGGGCCGTGAGGCGTGCCAGCTTGGGGCCATGTTGAGCCCGCAGACAGGCACAGAAGCGCGCCACGGTGCCAGTGAGCGCGTGGGTGCAGCAACAAGCAGGCACCTCCCCACTCCCTGGCTTGCAGCAACCGTGTGGCGGCTGCCATATGGAACTTATGCAGGCCTTAATAGCATATGTGGGCCTGAATGAGCCGAAAACGGCCAAGACCAATGCACGTGCCCCGGCGGCACGGGCCATAGGGCATGTGGATCCATACATGACGTGATAGAGTTCTGTGCAAAATACTTCCATGCTAATGGTAATGAGAGGCAGATGTCTATAATAAACATGCTGTGTGGCCCGATAGGAGCACAGCCGCTCACGAACTTATGCTGGCGGGAGCATGCTCGGCTTGCTCACCAGCTCGCATGCGCAGGTAGGTTGCTTGGGCGCGCACCCAGGGCCCATACAGCTGCAGGGAGGGCTCGTCTCCGCCCCGCCCGCACGGCATGTCCGACATGGTCAGGCACATGCCTGCATGCATGACGCTGCTCAGCTCCTGCAGGTCACCGCATGTGCTGTACCTCGCGGCTGCTTGGCGAGGCGTGAGAGGCAGAGACCTGGCATTGTGCATGGAGACTGTGAGGGCAACACTGCTGTGACCGCCAACTGCTGCCAACTGCAGCGACTCCTGAGGCCCGGAAGCCATACACTACCTGACAGCTTCGCCGGAGGCGCTTCTGCTCCGGGGCAGGGCAAGCAGAATGTAGACGGCCACAGACTTCACTGGCCGAGCGTGGTCAGCGTTTACGAGCTCAAAGCCTACCTGGCAGGCCGCCGGCGGCGTCGGTGGACATGCGCGTCAGCAGCACGCCGCTCAGCTTGTTGAGCTTGATGCCGTACTCGTTCGCGTAGCGCTGGAAGCCCTCGCCGGCGTTGAACAGGTACCTGCGCGCAGTCGGCGCGCTGCAGCCACAGGCTCTGTGGCGCTGGCGAGCCGCTGGACAGGCACCTGCGGGGCGGCGGTGTGTTGCAGCCGCAAGCGCTTGCTGCTGGCGAGCCACTGAACAGGTAGCTGCGGGGCGGCGGTGCGCTGCAGCCACAGGCTCTGTGAGGCTGGCGAGCGCGAGTGTCCGTGCGCCGTGCTGAGGCGAGCCGCGGCGCACCGTTCCTGGTCAAAGAAGAGCAGCACGGAGGGCGTGGTGTCGCCGGTGTCAGTCCCCAGCCCCAGCATCTGCGTCAGTGGAGCTCACATCAGCCGCGTGTTCACGGGCAGGCTGCGCCACTGTAGCGACGTGCTTTGCCCCTTCAAGCCAAGTTCCAGCACTAAGAGGAGAAGTAGACACACTTTGCTAGCAACTTGCAACAACATACAGCTACAACAGCGCCGCCCACAGATGCTCACTGCCGGCGCTATGCGCTCCTCACTTGCACACTTTATAGTGCAAGTGGATCTCAAGGCAGGCAGAGTACAGCTTCACAAGCGCACGCGCCTGCACATAGCTGCTAGTGTTCACGACTCCGCCGCCCAGCACGTGCTGCCGCGCATGCTTCTTCTTGCCCATGGCTCGGCCTGCGAGCGCCCGGGCCGCCTGCGGCACCGCACACGCCCGCCGGACGGGATGCGCGGCTTGCCTGAGCGCGGCCTGCGACAGCGTGCGGAGGCCAAACATCCGCGGGCGGCCCGACGGCCGCCCGCCGAGTGCCGAGCGGCAAGGCTGTCAGCCAGGTCCACCGGCCCGCATGGATTGGTTACTGATGAGCGTTGATGAGCTGCAACAAGGTGTGAAATTGGAAGAGCTGAGCAGAAGAGCTATTTGAAGCAAGCTGCATGCTGTGGTACACTTGCCAGGAAGCTCGGCCAGTCACTCCACAACTCAAAACTGCCTCAGTGATGCACAGGAAGCCTGATCCACAGACATGTCAAAATGGTGTGCTTACACAGACGCACCGCCCAAGTTGACACATACGTCGCACACGCTGCACATTGCAGCTGGGCCACCAATACCAGGTAAACGTACAAGCGACTGCTCAACGATGCGCCCAGCGCACTGTACAATACAATCTATTACACACGCTCACGGAGTCGCCCCCGCGCCAGGCTGCACAGGCTCGGCCCCTTGTTCCAGCGCAGGGTGAGCTGCTCCCCTCCGCACCAACCCCGGTCTGGCTGGCTCAGCATGGGGGCAAGCGGCTCCAGTTGCCGTGCGATCCACAGCAAGCCCGCCGGCCAACGGCCCCGCGCCACAGGCCTGCCCCTCCGCACCGATGCGCCCTACTTCGTCCAACCTGGCGCCCAACTGCACGAGCACCTGCTCCGCAGCCCGGCCGCGCCCGGCCTCAAGCCTGCCGCTCGGTGGCACGCAACCGCTCACGCTGACCGCCTCGTCGAGCCTACCGCTCTGCGGGCGCCGCGCCGCGCGGCCGCTGGTGCTGCCGCCATCATCGAGCGGCGCGCTCGGGCGCACGCTGCGCGGCGCGCCCGCGCTGCAGCACTCCTGGCCCGACGCCGCCGGCTGCGGGCCCTCCGGCGCCGGCCCAGCCGCCTGCGGCCCCTCGTACCCAGACACGGCCGGCTGCAGGCCCTCCGCCAGGCCGGACGCGGCCGGCTGCAGCGCGCGCGGACTGTCGCTCGTGCGCTGCGTCGCGCTGCTCACCGTCGGCACGGGCTCGGGCGGCGTGAGGCCCGTGCAGCTGCCGGACGGCGTGCGCATGCCCAGCGCCTCCAGCGCGATGCCGGCGCTGTCGGCGCGGCTGTGCGGCGGGCTGCAGCTGTTGAGCCAGCCCCACACGCGCGCCGTGGCCTCCCTGTCCCTCAGGCGCACTCGCATCACTAGCGGACGGCGGGAAAGCACTGCTTGCGCAAGCTACCTCTACAGGGCCTTGCACCCAGAGTTGCAGCATTGACAGAGCGCTCGCACCGCCGCGTGCGCTTGCTGCCAGGCAGGCACTCACGGCCTTGCGGCTCCGAGCACAGGTCAGCAGCCTGGTGCGCCGCCTTTCGCTTCAGCCGTCCACCCGCCGCTGCAGGCGGGTTCATGTCCACGCCGCCGCCACGCGTCCCTGTCACCGCGGCCTGGCAGGCCGCCCAGACCTAGAGCGCCTTCGTGCGCACCGCTCCTGGCACAGACGCCTGCGCTCTCAGAGCACGCATGGCAGGAACGAGGGTAGGATTGCACGCGGCAGATGCACAACGCTGGGTCAGAGTTCGATACCCGCACCCAGCTAGCTGCAGGCCCCCTCAGGGCTCACCCTTCGCTCCATCGACCGCTGGAGGACTGTGCTGTGATGGCCGGATACTGAAAAAGGAGCAGCTGCATCGTCGCCAGACAGCAGTGTTTGTACCAGAGGTCGTAGCATTGTTGAGGAGTTGCGGTCTCTACTGAGGCTTGTGCACGCTTGGGCATACGCGTCACGCATGGGGACCGTTTTGCAGAATATATTTGGGAAGGGGAAAAATAACTATGGTGACGTAGAGTTCTGGCATGGCGCCGAGCGCGCAGGCTGGCTCATGAAGCAAGGTGGGTTGTCTGCGCCCCCACTTGCTGCGCCTGCACACGCCTCTGTTGCACAAGCTGAAGCAAGCATGGCCGGGGTGTGCAGGCGAATACATCAAGACCTGGCGACGCAGGCAAGGCGCCTGAAGCATGCACTGGCCAGTACTGCATTAGCAACGTCTGTGTGCAGCTGGTAGGGAAACCAGTGCTTGCTGAGCCACCTGCTTGCCTGCAGGTGGTTTGTGCTCAAGCAGGGCAAGATCTTCTGGTTCAAGTCAGACATCATTACGCCGGTGCGCGCTGTTCGCTCTTGCTGAGCAGCGTGCAGCTCTCTGTGACCTCACGGTTCTGTTCACTGTTGTGCTGCGTGGCAGGACTCCGTCCCGCGCGGCGTTATTGAAGTGCGCCGTCCCGTGCTGCTTCCCGGCACCCGCCGCGTCCCCCGCGCTTTGTGCATAAGCGGGCCCCTGTCATGCGCTTGGGAGCAGAGCGTGCTGTGTTGCGCTTCTGCCTTAACAATTTGGTGGCATGAGGCAGACGTGGCGGCACTCGAGCAAGCAAAGTGGGGAACCTTGCTTTGCCCTGTGTTGCTTACGTGAAGACGCCGTTTCGCACCGGTGGCTGCTGACGGCTTGGCTGTCCGGCTGCTGCTGCTGCCGCCTGCCTGCGCCGCTCGTCACCGATGCGGCGGGCTGGCTGAGGCGACGCGGCGGGCGGGCTGAGGCGCGCGGCGGCCCGCGCGCAGGTGCGGCGGTGCCTGTCGATCAAGGGCGCCGAGGACCTGCTGAACAAGCCGCACGCGTTTGAGATCTCCACCACCGACGACAGCATGTTCTTCATCGCCGACACCGACAAGGCGCGCGCGCTCCCGCGCATCCGTCATTCTTGGATAGCCCTGCGTCCCTGCGTCGCCATGGTCAGCAAGACGGGCATTGCTGCCCATTCATTGCGCTTGGGCGGTCGTTTAGATCACTCACGCTCCCGCTGCCCTCGGCGCCTGCCCGCTCGCCCTATCAGGGGGTGCGGAGCACCTCGCCAGCGGTCCGTCCGACCTGAGCATGGTGTCATACCTGCTGTGTTGTGCGGTCTGTTTGCAAGCTCTGGCTTTGTCTTGCGTGGCATGGGGCGAGTGGCGCACGCCCGCGTGCCGCAGGAGAAGGAGGACTGGATAAATGCGGTCGGGCGCGCGATCGTGCGCCACTCGAAGAGGCGCGCCCCGCGACATCGCACAGGCGCAGGGAGCATGAGCGAATGTTCGTACATGCCCGGCGCCGGCCGTGCCGGCGGATGGAGCCCCAGGGGAGCAGCTCGCCCCGTGAGTCACCTGTTGATCAACTGCTGTGCATGAGGGGAAGCCACTCACCATCTGCCTGGCCACGTCTTGCCCGTACATCATGCATGTCTCTGCTCTCTTGACCATGCGCGCACACAAGCATGCATGCGGCGCCCTGGCCAGAGCGCGCCTGTGCTGGGCAGCCGCCGCGCGCGCTGAGCCGCCCCCGCCCGCGCTGCGCAGCATGCTGGAGACCGACGAGGGGGACTACACCACAGCCGTGCGCTGAGCGCGCCGCGCGGGCGCGTGCAGCCGTGGCCGGCCCGCACCAGGGCGCATGGGGTCGGGCGTGCAGGCAGTGCTACGGCGGGGCCCCCGCCGCGCGGGGGGGGGGGGGGGGGCGGCGTGCAGTTCTGCGCTTTCCGGACGGGGGGGGCAGTGTCATGCGTGGGCACCGATCATGCAGGGCTGTGCCTCCGATGCATGGCAGGGCGGCTCGTGCGGCACTCCGTGTGGCGCTGATGCTCCCAAGCTGTGGTGCTTCTTGCGAGGATGCGGCGCCTGCAAACAGCAGCGCAGTGCCAGCATGGGCTCAGCCGTTGATTCAGTATGCATGCCTGTGGGTGCACTCCTGTGGAGCGCCGTGCCATGGCGCACGCGTGCACTGCACTGCGCTGGGGTGCAGCGCTTGTTGGCCCTCACCCACACCCACTACAACATCGGTAGCGGTGCCATTAAATAGACGCTCTCTGAGGCGGCGCCGCTGGATTTGTTCTCCCAGTAGCATGTCTGGTGAGACGACACTGTCAGGGGCAGACATCAGCGGTTTCAGTACCTTCTGCAAACCTCATCAGGTTTGAGGGTTCGGTCAGGGCCACGTAACTCAAGTGGTCCATGAGTGAGCCGTCCGTCTTCAGATGTTAGGTACCTGTGCGCTATCCAGTGCAGGCCGTCATGCCCCTGTGATGTGAGAGCGTGTCATATGGCATGAGATCAGCTCAGGCATACGTCCTCCTCGTACATGCTCAAGGTGTGCCTGCAGTGCAGGCCCTGTATGTTGAGGAGTGAGGGCATCAGGCTGCGCGAGCCCGAGTGTGGGCGGCCACGGGGTAGGTCATGCCTTGCTTTCTATCAGTCACACTGTGGCCCCTGCGAGGCAACCAATCATCTTACAGTCTTCCGAACAGGTGCGACCAGGCAGTTTCTGGACACAATATTGTTCCCTGGTTCTACCTCGCTCAGACATGCTGCGCACACGCAGCCCTTGCCCCGCACGCGCGCATGACCCACAGCGCTCTGTACTGCATGAGGGAAGACTCACAGCCTAAGCCTATCGCGCTGCAGGTATGTGCAGGCCCATGGGCACAAAAGCAGCAGTCAGCGTTGCAGCAAAGCATTCAACCGGACAGGGCATGCATGCGCTGCCTCTCAACACACAGGCCGACGCCGGCCATGGGACAAACAGAGAGGATCGGCAGCCTGCACAGCGGGCGTGCTTCACAGGAGCTTGCTGGTGCACCTCCGCCCGATCTCCGACCCCTGCACAGACTGGCCGAGCAGTGCCCCCCATCCAGCGAAACCTAGCTGCCAGGGCCCGCTCACGCAGCGCTTCAGAGCGCGCGCGAGGTCGATGCCGGTGGATGGGGGCCAGTGCAGGGCCTGGCTGTGCAGCATGGGGGCGCGGCATGCGCGCTTGCGGCACGCATGCCTGCAAGCGCGCCTGCCGCGCATTCATCATGGAGGGTCTGCCCGGCGGGGCTGGCGCCCAACATGCAGGGCGCAGGCCGCAGGGGCAGCACAGCAGACAGCTCATACGCACATATGAATGCAGTGGTATGTACGTACTGAGCCTCTCGTGTGCACCGTGCAAAAAAACACGCACGCACGTGCCGACAAGCACATAGGTTTGCGTGATACTGGGTAGACAGACTTGCGGTGCGCGCGGCACGCGCTCTGGCGGCACAGCGGCCGGAGCTCGGGGCCATGCGCACGCAGGCTTGCCAGAGCGGCCACCGGCGCTTTTCAACTGGAAAGCAAAAAGTTGCGGTCCCCCAGCTCGAACTGCGCTCGCCATCCACGCAACTCAGGACCCCCAGCGCCTCCCCGATCACGCTGGTAGCTCGCTCGGTGCCTTGCTCGGGCGTGGCCAGCCGAGGCATGTGCCCTGCACGCGTCCCAAGCCTGAGCGCAAGCGCTTGCGCAGCAGCAAATGCAGCACAGCCGGCTTTGCGGGCGCAAGGTCAGATCGGGCTCAGCACACCTGGCACGCGCTGCTTGCGGAGGCCGTCAGCCCGCCTTGGCAGCTGCGGGCGCGGGGGCCTTTGCCGCGGGCTTGGCGGCGGCCGCGGGGGCCTGGGCGGCGGGCTTGGCGGCGGGCTTGGCGGCGGCCGTGGGCGCCTGGGCGGCGGGCTTGGCGGCGGGCTTGGCGGCCGACGGCGCGGGCGCCTTGGCCGCGGCCAGCAGGTGGCGGCCGGCCTGCGCGGCCGCCGGCGCCTTTGCTGCGGCGTACTTGGCGGCATAGGGCGCGTACGCCTTGGCAGCGGCGGGCTTGGCGGCCGCGGGCGCAGGCGCCTTGGCGGCATACGGCGCGTACGCCTTTGCAGCGGCGGGCTTGGCGGCCGCGGGCTTTGCAACGGCAGGGGCTGGTGCCTGGGCCGCCGCCGCCAGCAGGTGGCGGCCGGCCTTGGCGGTCGCGGGCGCGGGGGCCTTGGCAGCAGGCTTGGCGGCGGGCTTGGCGGCGGCCGCGGGCGCCTGGGCGGCGGGCTTGGCGGCGGGCTTGGCCGCTGACGGCGCGGGCGCCTTGGCCGCAGCCAGCAGGTGGCGGCCGGCCTTCGCAGCCGCGGGCGCGGGGGCCTTGGCGGCAGGCTTGGCGGCGGCGGCGGCGGGAGCCTGGGCGGCGGGCTTGGCGGCGGGCTTGGCGGCAGCCGCGGGCGCCTGGGCAGCGGGCTTGGCGGCAGGCTTGGCAGCGGACGGCGCGGGCGCCTTAGCCGCAGCCAGCAGGTGACGACCGGCCTTCGCGGCCGCGGGCGCGGGGGCCTTGGCAGCAGGCTTGGCGGCGGCGGCGGCGGGGGCCTGGGCGGCGGGCTTGGCAGCGGGCTTGGCGGCGGCCGCGGGCGCCTGGGCAGCGGGCTTGGCGGCGGGCTTGGCCGCCGATGGCGCGGGCGCCTTGGCCGCAGCCAGCAGGTGGCGGCCGGCCTTCGCGGCCGCGGGCGCGGGGGCCTTGGCGGCGGGCTTGGCGGCGGCGGCGGGGGCCTGCGCGGCGGGCTTGGCGGCGGGCTTGGCGGCAGCCGCGGGCGCCTGGGCAGCGGGCTTGGCGGCGGGCTTGGCGGCCGACGGCGCGGGCGCCTTGGCCGCAGCCAGCAGGTGGCGGCCAGCCTTCGCGGCCGCGGGCGCGGGGGCCTTGGCGGCGGGCTTGGCGGCGGCCGCAGGCGCCTGGGCGGCGGGCTTGGCGGCGGGCTTGGCAGCGGCCACAGGCGCCTGGGCGGCGGGCTTGGCGGCAGGCTTGGCGGCCGACGGCGCGGGCGCCTTGGCCGCAGCCAGCAGGTGGCGGCCGGCCTTCGCGGCCGCGGGCGCGGGGGCCTTGGCGGCCTCCAGCCGTGCCGCGGCAGGCGCGGGCGCCTTTGCTGCGAGCAGGGTGCGGCCCTCATCTGCACGCGCACGCGCGTGGCTTCAGCTCTGGGCGCATTGGTTCTCCAGGGGCAGCACTGCGCGCAGTCCTTGGGTCCCCTTGTAGCTACCTCTCAGCATCAGGCCTGCCATGCAGCTTGCCAGATCGGAGCTGTCGGGGCAGCAGCGTCCGCTGCCGCACGCTGCGGCCGGCCCGGTGGCTCGGCGGGACAAGAGGTGAGAGCAAGCGGGCACTCGTCGTACGAGCGGCACCAGCCAGTGCTCGAGCCAGAGCTCGGCTCCCACGCGGCTTCCCTGTTCAGCGAGCACCCAGGCTGTAGCACACCCCTCCCCTAGCACACCTCCGAGCTCCCGACGGTGTCGGGCACCTCTGAAGTGCCGCATTTCCGTGAACACTGTTTTGGAGGGAACACGGGCTGCTCTGCAGAACTTCTGGTCATGATATACAGGCGCAGGCCGGGAGGCACGCTCATAACCACGCTCACCCGCAGTGACGGCGGCCAGGGCGACCAGCGCCAAGAGGAGGATCCGCATGGCCATCATGACGCGCAACAGACCGGGTTCTGGCAGCGGGATCTCGTGCCTGGATGGGAACGGGCTGCCGGTGGTTTGATGAGTCTGCGCTGCTCAGGCTACTGCACGGCCAGGATGGAAACCTCTGTTGGGTGGAGAGGCAAATTTCTCTGGCTAATTTGAATGGCAAGGGTTGGCCTAGGTCCGGCATAGGAGCCTCAACAGTTGGGCCCAACGCCCCAAATCGCGGAGCGGTTGAACAGTAATCTCCGCAACTGTTTGGCTGTCAACTCCAGCTGTTTCTATACGCGGCGCGATGGGCGCGATGGCGAACCTTGTACGGCACCTGCATGGCCTGCGCGTGCAGCACCTCCAGGCACGCCAGGCCTTGCCGCTGTGCTTCACGCAGAGGTACTGCAGTGCGCACGACAGCGACAGCGTCCCGAGCGCCGATGTCGAGGCTGTTCGCGATGCGCTGGTGTGCGCCTGTGCGCCTACAACTGTCTTGTTTTCAATTTGCGTTGAGCCTGCATTTCAACGTGTTTATCACACAGCCGCAACGTGTGCACTTTGTTCACCTGCCTCACAGCCAGGGCTACGCTGCGTCCGCAGCTGATGGCACTGGAGGGAGCCAGCTACGTGGGGCAGTCCACCGAGCAGGTGCGAGCGATGAGCGGTCTGATAACAGCTGGTGCCTGACCTGGTCGAAGCTTGTGCGCACCTGTGCTCGCGGGTTGCTGACTGCGCCCCCACGCGGCAGGCATACCTGGAGACCGACCCCGCAGACCGCAGCAGCGGCAAGGGCGCCATCCAGCTGCGCTACCAGGCGATGGCCTACCAGGAGCTGCAGCGCGCGCTCGCGCAGTTCTCCGCGGCGGAGCAGCGCCTGGGTCCGCGCCCGCCCGCGAGCGCGCTCGGGGGCTGCTGCCCAGCATCCTGGTCTGCACTTCCAAGCTTGATACTGATGTCCAGCTCTGCGCGTCCAGGCCGTGCAGAGCTGCTCGGCGCCTCCAAGGGCCTGGCGGTCACGCTCGCGGACTCGCTGCTGGCGCGCGACAAGCTAGAGGCAGCTCTGCGGTGCGTGCCTCGCGTCGACTGCCCACGTTGCGCCACGTACCAGGCTGGTGCAAGCTGTGAGCTTGCGCATCCTGCGGGCTGCAGGAGGGGCGAGGCTGCGGAGCGGGACAAGCGGCTCGTGGGGCTGCGGCGGGAGAACTTGACCTTCTGCGGCGATGGCTGAGCGTGTGGGTCTGCGGTGATGTTTGAACATGCGGGTCTGGCACGCTGAGCGCTTTTGGTTGGAGGAAAGTCAGGTCAGAGGTTGCATACATGAGGGATCCAGAGCACAGCGCCCACGAGCACAGCGCCTTCACATGCGTTTGACCTGGGCACCTTCACGGCAAGCATTGCTGTATGTCACGGCTCGTTGTCCCCAGCAACGCTCCGTTGTCGCGCCAAGTCCGGCCACTGACTGGAGGCAGGACGACCACAGCGCTGTGCACGCCCTAATGCTGCGCCTGCAGGTTGCGGGTCATGCGGCCAGCACAGGCCTGCCAGCCTGCATGGCACAAAAAGTCAGCCTGCCGAGAGACCTGCATGCACATGTGCGTGTGTCTGCAGCGCAGCCCCTGCTCCTGGCTCGGCAGAGACAGCGCTTCCCCAGAGGAGGGGGGCGAAGCGCGCCCGGCAGGTGCCCTCACCAGAGTGCAGTCACGCAAGGCCCGCACGGCCTCGAAAGGGCATTTTGGCGCAGGGCTGCCCGCCGAACGGGCTTGCGCAGCTATTGCGGCTGCGTGAGCGCCCGATCCATGGCGGGCCGACCGGTGACAAACCATCAACAAAGCCTGCATGCCGCGGGGTGGGAATCAATGCGCCATGTCGTCTTCGGCGGCGTCGAGCTCGGCCACCGCCTTCTGTGTGACCAATTTGCGGTCGTGCTCGTCCCGGTGCTGTCGAGCCAGCCTGCAGCATCGCCAAGCGCGGCGTCAGTTTCACAGTGCACAGATGCCGCGATATGGGCGTGCGCAGCGCCTGACAGTGGCGGCACTCGGTGACCCAGCTGGCGATAGGGAGGGCACGGGTGGGAAGCTGACATTAGCTGGCAACACGGCCAGCCAGGCCGAGATTTAGCGACAACGGTATGAGCTGGCCCCTGCAAAGAGCTTTGACGGGAAGGTCGAGCGGCCTGAGCTGTGGTGTGTGCGGGAGCCAAGCGAAGGGGCGTGCAGCAACATGCACTCCCGCACCCTCCCGGTTACCGCTGCAACATTGTACCACAATCACAGCGGAAGCAAGCTGCTGTACGGCCGAGCTGCAGCGGTCTCCCCACACCCCGGCAGGACAAGGCCAGACAGGGGCCACGCAGCCCGGCTGGCGCACCGGGCGAGGCGCGCGTGCAGCGCCTCTAGCGCCTCCAGCACCCAGCCGCGCGTGATGTGCACCGCGAAGTCCTGCACCCCGCCGCCCCGGTCAGTGCTAGGTCTAGGTATCAGTGCTAGGTTTTGGGCTGCACAAACTGCATCCTTGGCTGACCAGCATTGCTCTGCGGGGCCCGCCTCAGCAGGCCAGCGCGGCGTGTGCACGGCAGCGGCTTCGTGTGCAGGCAGGCTCCACCCAAGGCACGTCAATGGCAGGGCCCAGTCACTGCAACACAGCCTCTAACGGAAAGAGCAACACACATGTGAGAAGGCAGGAGGCGAGCTGAGCTCACGGCCAGCGGGGCGGAGCAGCCAGCTCCGTGCCGCCTGGTGATGACACGACAGGAGGCCGATGGCAAGCAGTCATAGAGACGGCGCGCGTGCAAGTGCGCTGCTGCACCCACTGCAAGTGAAGCGCCTTCACTCAATGTTCAGGTCACCACGGCTGCAGGCCGCGACAATGACGTCATTCGAATGCGGAGTGCGCGCCTCTATGACTTCCGCATCCTCGAGCTCCTCGGCGGACGGCGCGGGCCGGCGGGCGCGCGGCGGCGGCGGAGCCGGCGCCGCCGCCGCGGCGCCGCGCTCCCCGGGCGCCGCATCCGGGCTGGCCTCGCCGGGTGCGGCGGCGCCGCCGCGCGCGCCGGCCAAGCCGCCCGCCCCGCCGTCCCTGCGCGCGGGCGCGGGCGCGGGCACGGAGGCCGCCTCGGCGGGCGCGCCCGCCGCGTAGCCGGTCACGGCGTCCGGGAAAAGCTCCGCAGCGACGGACGCTGCGTCCGCGCGTGCAGGTGCCTGCGCGCAAGTCCAGGGCTCGGGCGCGGCGGCGCCCTCGTTGCAGGCAGGGCATGAAGGCTGGCGCCTGCAGCCTGCCATGGACCGGGCTCAAGACACGTGACCGGGGTGAAGCCCAGCGGTCCTCCGTGTTAACATGAGCGCAAGCGCGTACACTCCCGGGCAAAAGGGCCTCTGCGCGAGCCCGCGCCATCCAGCGCAAGCGCCCCGCGCGCCGGGCGGCCGCCTCGCAGCGCCAGACAGGTGGGCCTGAGTGAGGGACCCCGGGCGGCACCGCGCGGCCGGTTGGGTGCGGCGTCCGCCCGGCGTCGCCGACGGTGGCCTCCGCACGCTCTGCACCGGCCTCGCCGGCCCCAGCGCCGCACCCGCGGCCGCCGCTGCCGGGCGCAGCCGCGCCGTCCGGCCCCGGCTCCGGCGGCGCGTCCGAGGCCGGCCGCACGGGCCGCGCGTCGGCGCCGGGGTCGGGCGCGGCCGGCGGCGGGGCCCAGGCGGTGCCGGGCGACGCCTTGCGCGCCGGCTTGGGCGGCGCGGCCGCGGGCGAGAGCAGGTTGGGGCGCGTGGTGTCGGCCAGGACGTTGGGCGGCGTGCGCTGCCGGCGCTCCGGCGCCCCCTGCGAGGCCCGCTCCTCGGAGCCGGTGCAGCCGCGGCTGCCCGACCGCGTCTCTCGCCGCGGCCGCCCCGACACAAAGGACGCCAGCGCGGCGACAAAGTCGGGCCCGGCGGGCCGCGGGGCCGGCGCAGGGTCGGGGTCCACGGCGCTCCCGGCGCGTGCTGCGCCGCGGCGCCGCCCGCGGCTGCCGGCCAGCCCGCCCGGGCTCGCCAGCGAGCGTGCAGGGCTAGGGTCAGGGTCCGGTGCGGGCTCCCGCGGCGGCGCAGGAGCGGCGGGGGCCTCGGGCGCTGCGCACGCCTCGGGCTCGTCAGGCGGCGAGGGCCCACCGGGGGCCTCGACGGGCGCGGCCCCGGGAGCTCCGCTCTGCGCCCCGTCCGGTCGCCGCAGTCAGTGCCGAACTCTCAGGCAGGGCGGCCGCGTACGTCTCCCGAGGAGGCCCGCCGCGGGTCATGCGCTCAAAGTCGTGGACAGGCCCTGTGGCCGCCCACCCAGCGCGCTCCAGGACACGCCAGCCGCGCAGCGCGCCGTGGCGCGCCTTGCGCAGCGCAGCACCTGGGCCCAGCACGTGCGGAGCAACCCCGCTTACCCTGATAAGGGCTCCGGGCGCGCCTCCTGCGCCGCGGCGCGCAGCCGGCGGATCTCGCGCATGGCGGCCTCCGGGTCCGCGTGCATCAGACGTGTGTCCATTTCGGCGCCGGCGCCGGCGCTGACTTGGCCGCGCGTCCGCCGACTGCCGCGCTCGCCGTCCGCGCGCCTGCGCATCGATCAGCAAATCCACCGTTGTGGGCTGCCGAGCTGGCGGGCATGCGCGGCAGGCCGGCTCAAACAGCGCCTCGAGGCCACCCGCGAGGCACGTCCGGCGAGCCTGCGTCAGCAGCGACTGCCGCCAGGCATAACGCTCTCTACGCGCAGCTGCAGCCGGGCTGGGCGCCGGCGGCCCAGAACACGGCAGGACCATACACAACTAGAGCAAACACCGCTCCGAGCAGGGTGGCCGCTGCGGGGGTGATGGCATCCGACCCACCGCTGCTCAAGCGAGTCAGCGTCGCCGTCGGCCTCGTCCGCGGCATCGCCGCCGGCGGCCGGCACGGGCAGCCGCGGCTGTGGCAGCGGCAGCGGGTCGTCCGCCAGCGCGCCCGGCGGCGGCGGCCCCAGGCCGCCGCGCGCCTGGAGCGCGGCACAGCGCGCCTCGAGCTCCGCGGGCACGCGCGCCGCCACGCGCGCGCGCAGCTCGTCCACCAGCGCGTGCGCGCGCGACACCTGCGGCGCCCGCCAGGGTCTGGGCACGCGGCCGTCCTGCAAACTGCGGCGGCGACGGCAGCGAGGCTGGCGCGAGGCGCCAGCCTTGCTCAGTGTGCCATGCACGCGCATCCACGGCCGCAGCCTTGCCCTACCGAACCCTGGCGCCGGGGCGCGCCTCGCGCACGGCCGCCGCGTCGCCGGCCCAGTACTGCGCGGCGGCCGCCGCGATGCGCCGCGCGTCGGCCAGGTACGCGGCGGCCGCGCCGTAGCGCCGCGCGTCCACGCGCGCCAGCAGCGTCTCCAGGTCCATCGGCTCGGTTACCTGCGCGCGCGCACCCTTACCCTACTCTTACCCCAACGAGGCTCAGCCCCTGCGCTACGTTCGGCGCCTGTGCAAACCCGCTGCTGGCCAGGCTGGCCTTGCCAGCACCATTTCAGGGTCTGTTGGCGCGGCCGCATGCGCGCGCGGGCCGCACAGCCTCTCCCCCACCTCCCCGTACCCCGATGCGCCTGCACCCTAGCAATCGAGGCGGACGCGCTCGCCGGCAGCGAGTCCAGGTCCGCCGGCGCAGCTGCTGGGCCCCAGCCGCACACAGGCTGCGCGGGCAGCGTCCGGCGTCCGGCGCAACAGTGCAAAACCATGTCCCGGGAGCTTCACACCCGCCCGCTCAGCCCCGCCCGCTTTACGGCATGCCCAAACCAGGCAGCCGGCGTGCTCGCGCACGCGCCGGGCGCGCACGCCTGCACCCGCACTGTGCCCGCTCCAGCGGCGCGCGCACCAGCGCGTGGTACTCGGGGTTCTCGTCAGCGCCGACGGGCTCCGCGAACGCGCGCCAGCGCCGGTCGCGCAGCGCGTGCGTGGTCACCTGCGCGCCGCCCTCCCCATTCCCGTTGCTCTTCTCTTTCTCGCCTCCGTCCTTACTGCGCATCATGCGCTGCACATGCTGTAAGAGGAGCCGGGGCAAGGAGGCGACGTGGCATGGAATGGGCTACTGGGCGCAAACATGCTGGCCGCAAAACATGCGTGGGTGCCGTCGCATAAGGCACTCAGCAGCCCGCTCTCGGTGAGGGCGGGCGCGCGCCTCGCGCAGCGCGATGCGCAGCTGCCGGAGCAGCGCCGCGTCGGCCTCGTACGCGCGCGCGGCGCGCTCCGCGCAGCGCGCCTCCGCCGCGGCCGCCGCCGCCGCCTCCATCGCGCCCGGCGCAAGTGGCAACTGCCGCGCGCGGGACGCGCGCGCTCGGCCAAATGGGGGGCGGCTGCCAGACAGTGCGGCTGGCAGCAGGCGCGGGTGGAGGCCGGCTGGCCGCGAATGGCGCGGCGTGGGCTCAGCATTCTCAGGTTCTCAGGGTGTCAAGGGGTGTCTCGAAGTTAGACTCCCCGGCCCCGGCCTGGCCGTCCCAGGTTAGAAGCCGCAAGCGGGCCATGCTCAGATCGCATGCCCTGCTGCGCTCGTCGGGTGTGTCTGTGCGCTGCTCTGCCGCCCAGCTGGCAACGACGTGCCCGTCACGGACAGTGCGGCTCACAAAACACCATGTGCACCGCACTCCAGCATGCACGAGCAAGCGGGTGGCCTGACTTGCGAGCTCAAGCGCTGTCATGCACCCAGCCGGCCGCCTAGGTGGGCATGGAGCGACGGGCGCCCCTGCAGGCGCCGGCTTCCGGCAATGATCGTACTCACAGTTGGCGCAGCATCGGCGCAGCACTTCATCAACTCATAGACCCTTTGCAGCTGCAGACAGTCTGGGTGCAGCAGCCCCATCCGGATGCAATGGTGCCCACAAGCGGGGGCTCGATGCAGACTGGCCCCTGTCGCGCGACTGACTCGGAACACCACAGGCACGCCAGACACGCCCGCACCGCGGGCGGCGGCGTGGCGGGCTCGCGCGCAGCCGGCGGCGGCGGCGCGCGCGCCAGCGCCAGCGCGACGCCGTGGAACATTGCGCGCCGTGCGTCTTCGCCCGGCGCGTCCAGCTCGTGCACGAGCGGCGCGCGCCCCAGCACGCTCAGCGCCTGCGCACCTCTTCACCCGTCACTCTTGCGGGCGGAACATTGGGGCAGCTGTGCCTGCAGTGATGCACGGACCAAAGGCTGTCTCGCGCGGCAGTGCTGGTCGCAGGGCAAAAGGCCGCAGGCGCTCCAGAGCACGAGGTGCGCCCTGCCGGACGGGCTCGGGAAGCGTGCCTCGTCGTCCACGTCGGCGGCGAGCGTGTCGGCGGTGGCGAGCAGCAGCAGCGGCAGGTCGGCCGGCAGGTCGCGCAGCAGCATCCAGAGCGCCGCGCGCAGCGCCGGCGGCGCCTGCTCCCACCAGGCGGGCAGGTGCGGCAGGTACAGCACGGCGGGCGCGGCGCCGCGCGCCTCGCGCACCAGCCGGACCAGCGCTTCCTCGGGCGACCTGCGCGCGCGCGCCAGGGCCTTGAAGTCGACCCTAACCCTACCCTATTCTGGTACAGGGTGGAGAAACTGTGGCCTTGCACGGCGCAGCCCCGCGCTGCGGCCCCGAGCGCAAGGGGAGCGCCGGCAGCGCGTTCGCGCGCGTAAGCACAGCGCCAGCCCCGCGCCAGGCCGGCGCGGGCGCGCCTGGCGCTGGCGTCTGCGAGCAGCGCGGGCAGGCCGATCGCGTGCACCGGCAGCGCCTCCAGCGCATGCAGCAGCGCGGGCGCCAGGTGGCCCTGCCCCGCGCCGGCGCGCCCGGCCAGCAGCAGCGCCGGCCGGCCGCATGCCGGCAGGCCCGCGCCCGCGCCGGCGTCCGCGCCTGGCGCGCCGCGCGCGCGCGTCAGCGGCCCTCGCAAGACCCGCGCTGCGGGCTCGGGCGGGCTCGGCGCCGCGGCGAGCACACCCCTGCCTGCCAGACGCTCACGCTGGCGCAGCCGCGGGCAAGCCAGTTGGCAGGGCGAGTGATACCTTTGTGTGGCGCCGTGCTGGCGCAGCCAGCTCTGCTGTCGCCGCCAGACCCCTCCCCAGGGCGGGTTCTGCTCGAGCGAGACTGCGGCAGTCAGGAACACAGGCGACCACCCGCTGTTGGTGTCGGCGCCCCGGCCTCCGCAGAGCGCGCCGGCGCGCTGCTGACACGCGCGCGGGCCGCCCAGGGCGCGCCGTCGCCCTCGGCGTCGCTGTCGGCGTCACCGCTGGCGCCCAGGTGCACGCCCGCGCCGCCCGGCGCGGGCGACGCGCAGGCGGCGGCGCCGTCGCCGGACGCGGCCAGGCACGCCGCGACCGGCGGGAAGGCGGCCGCCAGGTGCGCCAGCACGATCTGCAGCTCGGGCTCCAGCGCGGGCGTCACCAGCGCGGGCAGGCGCCTGCGCGCGCGCGCAGGCGGGGCGCTCAGGCGTGGCGGCCGCACCTGGCGCGCACCCCGCCGCTGGCCTGCCCTGACCGCATGCGCACACGGCGGGCCCAGCTGGTGAGAGCCGCGGGCGCCCTGTGAGCGTAAACAGACCCTTCTGAACCACCCTTCTGAACCATCCCCAAGCGCAGGCGGCGGCTGACAGGGTAGGGTAGGGTAAGATAGGGGCCGGGGTCGGCACCGCGCGTGCGCAGTGGCGGAGCGGTGCGAGGCGGGCGTGATGGCGGCCAGCGCGGCCAGGAAGTCGCGGCGGCCGACCGACACCGCGCCCGGGTCCAGCGCCAGCGGCGCGTCGCTGGCGTAGATCTGCGGGTACGCGCGCCGCAGCGCGCGCAGCGAGGCCTCCGAGCACAGCGCCTGCGCGGGGGCGGCCGCGGGCTCGGGGCCGCTCACCAGCAAGGCGTGGCGCAGACGTCGCACGCGGCGAGTGCATGCGCAGTCGGCGCCCGCACTGCGGCGACGCGAGTCCGCAAGCACAGCCGCGGCAGTGTGTGCAGCGGTGCGTATGCTGCAGCGCCCGCACGCCGCACAGCCAACTAGCTTGCCTGCAGCGCGCCGGGTCAGCTGGAGGCACTCCGAGCGCGCCGCAGCGTCCGCCAGTTGCACACAGCCTGTCACGCGGCTCGGCCTATGCATGCACGTGCCCTGCTGACGGCGCGGAGCGTGCTTGCGCCGCGCCTTGAGGTCGGCGCCGCAGAAGCCGACGCAGCGCTGCGCAAGCTCGGCCAGCAGCGGCGCCGGCGGCGGCGGGTCCCAGCGCCGCGTGTGGATGCCCAGGATCGCGCGCCGCGCCGCCTGGCTGGGCAGCGGGAACATCTGCGCGCGGCGGGGGTAGAATTAGGGTAAGGATCACGCGCCGCGCCGCCTGGCCGGGAAGCGGGAACATCTGCGCGCGGCGGGCATAGCTGATGTCAGGCCTCCGACTTTCAAAACATGCGGGTCTTCGACATGAACGTTGTTACTGAGATTGAGTGTTTGCGTCCGCTGTCCGCTGCGGGAGAGCCAGGGGCGCTGTGGCCGGCGGCCCTGCCGGGCGGAGCCGAGAGGCTCATCATGCGCTGGCGTGCCGGGCACTCCCAGCAGAGGTCCTCAGTGTTGTCGTGCTCTGTGTCGAAGGAAGCGGGGGTGCTGACTGTAGGACTGGCACGCTTGGGGGCAGGTGAGCCGGCGCGCGCGCGCCAGCTCGCGGTCGAAGCGGCCCGGGCGGCGCAGCGCGGGGTCGAGCGCGTCCAGGCGGTTGGTCGCGCCGATGACGACGACGCTGCCGCGGCCGTCCAGGCCGTCCATGAGCGCCAGCAGCGTGCTCACAATGCTGTTGTACACCTGGTCCTGCTTGCCGCCGCGCGCCTGCGCGGCCCTACCCTCATCCTATCAGGATCTTTCTTACGGCTGCTCGCTGTGCAATCCCACCTGACCCTATCAAGGTCCTATTTGCCGCTGCGCGCCTGCGCGGCCCCGCCCTGACCCTATCAGGGTCCTGCTTGCGGCGCCGCAACTGCGCAGCCCCGCAGGGCGCAACCGTACATGGATGCGCATGCGGGCGGGCGCGCGGGGGTGGTCTGGGCGAGCCGCTGGGGTCCGCGAGGCGCCCCCAACGGGCGGCTCCAGCCGCGTCTGGCAGGCAGACACATCACTGCAAGCAGTAGCTTCGGCATGGCTGACGCCGGGGTGGGCGGTGACGGGGCGGGCGGCGCACGGGCGCCAGGCCGTCAATCTCGTCGAAGAATATAATGGCCGGCTGCGCCCTCTGGGCCTCCTGCGCGCGCACCACCCGAGCGTCAACCGTGCGCGGTTGCAAGGCAGCGCACGCAGGCTACGCATGGAGGCTGCGCAAGCAGGCTGCGACCTCTGCGCCTCCTGCGCGCGCGCTGCCCATGCGCCACCCGCGTGCAGCTCACACCGCCGGGAGGCTGCGCGTGGATAAGCTGGTGCAGCTGCTGCTTCGTGGCTCCCTGCCCAGCGCAAAGCTCACTTTCTGCCAGGCATGGCCGTTAAACAGTGGTCCTCCTCGAAGAGCGGCGGGCCGCGCCTCGAAGAGCAGGCGCAGCTGCTGCTCGGCCTCGCCCACCCACTTGCTGAGCACGTCGGCGCCCTTGCGCATGAAGAAGGCGACCGGCCGCCCGTGCGCGCGGCCGGCGCTGGCCGCCAGCGCGCGCGCCACCAGCGTCTTGCCCGTGCCTGCGCAGGGGGTCCAAACCCTGGATACCGCAGGGAGCTTGACACCCTAGGTACTGCAAGCGCGGGCCGCCCTCCTGCGGGCCCGCCGCCCGGCCAGGCTGCGCCGGCCGCGTGCGCCAGCGGGCCAGCTCACGCATGCAGGCTTCCTGCAGCGGGGGCGTCGCAAGCAGTCCAGGCTCCCTTACAGAGCTGGAGCTGGGGACTGCACACGGTGCACACGAGCTTGGGGCCTTGCTGCAGGGTATGGCGGGCGCGCGGCCACCTGGCGGCCCGTAGAAGAGCACGCCGCGCGGGGGCGTCAGCTGCAGGCGCTCAAAGAGCTCCGGGTACACCTGCAGCGCGCGCGGAAAGGCGTCCCTTCTCGTGCAGGGATGATGAAAGGCCAGGCAGGGGTCACCTGCGCAGCTGGGGCTCACGGGCCAGGGCACAGCGTGGCGGGGGCAAGGCTGCAGGCGGGCGCGGAGCCCGTGCGAGCCGCGGGCTTGGGCATGGTAGGGTTAGGGCAGGGCGCAGGGCCGCGCCAGCGGCAGGAAGACCATCTCCTTCAGCGCGCGGATGTAATGGTCCAGGCCGCCCACGTCGCCGAATGACACGCCTGCGACCTGCGCGGCGCCGGCGCCGCCGGCGTCAGGCGTGGCTGCCTACCATGCCGCCATGCCGGGGGGCAGGCCATGCATACTCGGGGTGGTACCCCGCATCATGCATAGCCTGCCCACCGGCACATCATACACCCTGCCAAGCAATCAGGGTTGGCTGCACAGGCGTAAGAGCAGACAGGAGGTGCCGCGGTGAGTGTCATGCCCACTCAGGCATCTACATAGACTAGCAGGTCATGGCTGTATCTGACGACGTGCCGGACAGGCGCCTGCAGGAGCGCGCGCACGCCCGCACACGACACGGGACACGGCGCAGCGGCGGGGCGGCGGCAGGGCCGCGCGCGCCTGCACGGGCGCGATGTCAGCGTACGCGGTGCGCTTGCGCTCGGTCGTCCCGGGCACGCTGCCGGGCTCGCCCTGCGGCCCGCGCGCGCTCCTGGGGCTCCAACATCCTCAGCTGCACCGCACGGCTGGCGCGCAACCAGCTTGAGCGAAGGGGGGCAGCACACACGCTGCCTGGTGCGTGCAGCATGCGGATGCTGGCCGGCTGCTGAGGGAGGCCCCACAATGTAGGCTTTAAAACCCTGCCAGGTTTGCACCATGACCAGGCCGCGTGCCTGGTGGCGCCAGGCGTCCGAGTCGGAGGACGACGCGTCGCTCCAGCGGCTGGCGTACGCGGAGCGGCGCAGGCGGCGCAGGTCGCGCGGCCGCCGCGCGCCGCCGCGCTCGCGCTCCGCGCGCATGCGCGCCAGCGACCGCGCCAGCCTGGCGCCGCGGCCGGGCATCCCGGGTCGCCCGCTGCGCTGGCCGAGCTGCATGTGCAGGGGAGACGACAGCGTGATGGCAATCCGCATGGACAGGCAAGGTCGCGTCACTATTGCTTCCACCCGGTCAGCCAGCGCATGCGCCGCTGCGCCGGGTGCTCGTCGCCAGCGCCGGGGCCGCGGGAGCGTAAACCGCTGCTGCCTGAAGCGGCATGGGCCTGCACTGCCATGCGCAGGTCCGCGCTGTCCTCCCCACGTCCAGCCGCCTGCGTTTTTTTAAGGGCACCAGGTGCGCGCTCGCCAATCAGGGTTAGGGTGAGGGCACGGCCGCACCGCGCGCGCTCGTCGTCGGCGCCCGGCTTGAAAAAGTCGACCTGGTGCTGGCTGCGGTCGCGCAGCGTGTACCGGTGCGCGGCGCCGCGGCCGCGCGCGCCCGCGCCGGCGGGGCCCTCGCCCGCAGCGGCGCCCGCCGCGGGGCCCGGCGACCCCGGCTCGCCCGCGCCGCGCGCGCCCTCCGAAGCCGCGCCCTCCTCGCCCTCGTCCTCCTCTTCAGCTTCTTCTTCTTCTTCAGTGTCGCGACCCCGCTTCCGCCTCTGCGCGCGCTGCGCCTGCGGCGCTGCCGTGAGTGCATGCGCCAGCTCTGCCCGCAGTATGACTCTTGCTGCTCTCGCGCAGGCCGGCGTGCCCCCATCCGATGCAGCAACGCCTGCACAAGGCATGAGGCGCCGTCAGGAGCCAATCACTGGCAGGGCGCCGCTCGGCCTCGCGCTCGCATGCATTGGGTGCTGACCGTGAGCCCGAGAACTCGACCAGCTGGGTGGGCCAGAGGTGGCACTTTTCCACAGACAGGTGCCAGCCCAAGGCCCCATACACCTTGACTACCGTGAGCGTGTGGAACAGCGCACCTGCCAAGGAACGCTGTGCCAGGAGCAGAGTCTTATTCACTTGGATGACCTGCTCCTGGCACAGCATTACTTGGCAGGTGCGCTGTTCCACACACTCACGGTGGTCAAGGTGTAATGGGCCTTGGGCTGGCACCTGTCTGTGGAAAAGTGCCACCTCTGGCCCACCCAGCTGGTCAAGTGTCTCGGGCTCATGGTCAACACCCGATGCATGCACCGGGCTGCTGGGCTGCACTGCGACGCCGAAGCCATGACCCTGCCGGGGGCTGCATGCGCCTGTGCCACCCGGACCCTGCGGGGTTTGGGCGCGCCGGGTCGTGGCGCGCGCGCAGGCGGCGCAGCGTCTCGACCTCGGCCTCGCGCCGCGGGCTGTAGCGCTGCACGCGCACGCGCTTGCGCTGCGAGTACACGCGCAGCACCGAGCGCGCCGCCTCCACCACCTCCTCGTCCTCCTGCGCGCCGCGCGCGCCGCCGCATCAGCGCTATGCGCCGTCCTGCACCGACTCCAAAGCCAACGTCCCCGCATGTAGTCTCCTAAGCGTCAGACGGGGCGCGTCTAACAAGCTTTGCATGAAAAAAAAAAGCAATAGATTTGCTGGCACGTGGCACACGATTCACCCGCAGGCCGCCCCGCCTCTGGCACGCCATCAGGCCGTCCCGACACGCCGTGCCAGAGTTGCGATGGCCGCCGACGAAGCCATTGATGGCATAAAACAGGAGGCCAGACACAGCATGCGCTGGCATACAGGGATCGCAGCCTTAGCACACGCCCCCACTGCGCACCTCATCAGTCTTGACGTCGCTGCTGCTCGCCGAGCCGGCCAGCGCCGGGGGGCGCCGCCGGCCGCGCCGGCCCTCGCCCTGCCACTGCGCGCGCTGCGCTTCGTACAGCGGGCTGTAGTGCTGCGTGCGTTGGCGGCGGCGGCGGCCGTAGCGGCGCAATCTCCCGCCCGCGCCCGCGCCCGCCTCCCCCTCGTCAACCTCCAGCTCCTCGCGCCCCGCCTCGCGCTCGCCGCCCTCTTCTTCTTCTTCTTCCTCCTCCTCCTCCTCCTCCTCCTCCGCCGCCCCGTCCAGCCCGTCCATGCCCGCGCCGCCGTCCTCCGCGCGGCCCGCGCCGCCGCGCCGCCCAGCCCCGGCCTGCGCCCCCGCATCGCGCGGCCTGGGGACGACGACAGAAAGCAGGCGTGCCAGCGGCCGCGAGCGGCGCGCCGCGGGGAGTGGTCAGCAGTGAAACGTGGCACTGGCGTTTATGTGTCAGCGTGCAGTGACATGAAAATTCCTACGCGACGACGAGCTGCAGCACGCGACAAGCGGCCTATAGGCCGCACAGCGGTCAACACAAGCGCGAGAGCAAACGCACAGCCGCTCGACGACTCCGCGGAGGCCGGAGACAGGGGCGCACGGGGACGCGCGAGGGTCTTGCGGCGACCGCGCACGGCAGACTGCAGGCGAACGCACCTCGGCGAGTGAGCGCGTGCTGGGCAGGCGGCCTGGGGGTGCCGCGGCGCGCGTGCGGCCGCGCAGGCCCCACTCCGGGCTCAGCTCCTCGTCGCCGTCAGACGGCGCGGCCGCGCGGCCGCGGCGCATGCTGCGCCCGCCCGCCTGCGCCCAGCCGCGACACTGCAGGGCCCCGCCAGGCCCGCCGTGCAAGTGCAACAGGGGTGCAAGCAGCGGGCACATGCGCACCACGATGACGCCGCGGTGGCCGCCCTGCCGCAGCAGGCTGGGGCCGCGTACGCGCGAGCCGCGCCGGCGGGCATGCGTGTCAGTGTCCTGCGGTCGCAGCCGTGACTGAGCGCTGTGCATGCAACAGCTCACACACACAACAAGCCTTGCACAACGAGCCAGGTGGCGCGGGTGACGTCAGGCGACAGGGCGTGTGGGCGGCGGTGCAGAGTAGGTGGCTGGCACTGCTGGTGGCAGACATGCCTCAATCCGTATAAAGGAAGGGATGCTGATGCGCACCCGTCTGGACCTCAGGCTCCAGGCCTTGGCCATGCGGCAGAGCCCTGCGGCATCACCTGCGTTCACGGTCACACGCACAGCCGCTGCGCGCCGGCCGGCTGCCGAAAAGTGTTATTGGCGCATCAGTTGCAGGTGTGGGCGCTCTGAGCTGAGGCGGGGCCCAGGTAGGTGTGGACGGGTAAATGGAGGCTTTGGGGGCTATGGGTCAAAGCCAGGGACAGCAGAAGCACATCTCAGCACCCTCGCTAGCTGCCCATGTCGATGTCTGCCAGACAGTAATTGAATCAAAAACAGGCCCTATCTATAGCCGCTTGAAACTTGGGACTCGCCCTCAAAGTTTCAGGGAATCTTGATGTGGAAATGGCTATCACCAGAAGCATGCTTTGGGCGCACATGCGCTGCGTGCGGCTTGCTGGGGTCAGAGTGTTGTTGACTGTAATGAAAAGATGACGGCTTGTATCAGCAAAGTGTGGCGGCTCATGCGGCCGGAGCGCAGCCGCACCTGATACATTACACCTAACCTCACACCTACCTAGAAGGAAGCAGCCCTGGAAAAGCAAGAGGTGAGCAGGCAGAGGTCCTATGCCAAACAAAAGCAAAGCAAGTAATGTCAATTAAACACTCAGCACTGCCTTCAGGCGCTTTTGCATGCGTTCCACAGGGGAGCGGGTTCACTTGCTGTGGCTGAGCGCAGCAGACAGCTAGTGCGGCCAGCAGCACATGTCATTGGCCCCGGTATCATCAGGCAGCAGGCTTCCAGCGCTAGGCGCGAAGCCGGAAGGACAGCGCGGGCGCCGCCTCTCCGTACGGCGCTGTTTGGGGCGCCTCTGCGCTCAGCAGGCGCCTGCGTGCTGGCAGCGCAGGGGCGGCAGCGGCAGCCGGGGCAGTGTCGGGCGCCGTGACGCTGGACAGCAGGCGACGGCGCGTGAGCGCGGAGGCCTCGACACCCGCAGGTGCATTGTCGGGCGCGGGGGCGCTGGACAGAAGGCGGCGGGTCGGCAGTGTGGGCGCTGCGGCGCCTGCAGGTGCAGTCTCAGGCGCCGGGGCGCTGGACAGCAGGCGGCGGCGGGTGAGCGCCGGGGCGGCGGCACCCGCTGGCGCGGTCTCAGGCGCTGGCGCGCTGGACAGCAGGCGGCGGCTTGGCAGGGCCGGCGCTGCGACGCCCGCGGGCGCGGTCTCGGGCGCCGGGGCGGTGGACAGCAGGCGGCGGCGGGCGAACGCAGGAGCCGCGGCGCCGGCGGGCGCGGTCACAGGCGCCGGCGCGCTGGCAGCCGCGAGCAGTGCCGGGCCTGCACCGCAGTCTCGTACTCAGCCAACCGCCGCACAGCAAGTCACCACAGGTCTGCAGCTTCCAGAGCCGCACCAGGAGCCAGGCTCTGCACTTTTTTTGTTACTCTGGCAACTTGGCACAGGCGAGCAAGCTGCCTCGCTTGCCGTCCATGCACAGCCCGCAGTGGCCTCACGCACAAGCACCCGCACTCATACTGGGCCCGAGGAGTCGGCCACAGTGCGGACACAGCTGTGTCAGGATGCCAAACAAGCACAAGCCACAAAGTGGTGACACCGACCACTACGGGCGACCGCACAGCCCCAGGCCGAGCTTATGGCCGGATCGACACACACTGTGCTGCGCATCACGCCCGCATCACGGCCAAGACGCAGGAGGGCTGATGCTCGGGGCCATACCTGCGAGCAGGAGCAGTACGGCCAGGAGACGCATCGCACCGGACGCTGTTGACTTTTCCGCGAGAGTGCAGTGTGCCAGCTTTTTATATGTTCCCGCAGTCGCTGCCAAGTGCCACCTGGCTCGGCTAGGACCGGCTCGGCGGCCGTAATCCCTAATTCTTCCGTAATCCCTAATCCTACCCTATACCACGGTTCAAAGCTCAGCAGGACAGCTGCATCGCATGTGACGCCCTGAGCGCCTTTATTCGCAAGCAGATGTGCTGGCAGCCGATAATGGCCGCCCCGGATCCTGAGTGGGCGTGCGGCCTGCTGGTCTCAACCACCGGCCTGGCCGCTGGCGAGCGCAGGCGCCTGCAGGCGCTCATCGAGGCTGCCGGCGGCGGGCACGCCCGCTGCTCCACACTTTATGCTTGGCACGTCTCTGCACATGAGCGCACTCAAGTAATCGTGCCTCTGCGTGCGCGGCAGCTATGCCCCCACGCTCAGCCGGCGCTGCACGCACCTGCTGGCGGGCGGCGGCCCGGCCTCGCGCAAGCTGGCGCTCGCGGCGCGCAACGTCGCGGCCGGGCGCTGGGGCACGCGCATCGTGCGCCCGGCCTGGCTGGCGGACAGCGCGGCCGCGCGCGCGCGCCTGCCGGAGGCCGCGTACGCGCGCGCGCCTGCCGCCGAGGGGTCGCCGCGCGGCGCGCCTGCCGGCGCGCTGCTCTGGTCCTTCCAGGTGACCCGCGCGCATGTCCGGCTTCTCTGCAGTCCGTGGCGTGGCCTGTCATGAAGCAGCAGGCTGCACCCTGCACCTCTGCGCTCCTGTGCTGGCACCAGCCTCAGCAACAAGCAGAAGCCAGTGCTCAGGACACCAAGGCAGCGCGCAAGGTCCATTGCTAAAGCGTGCGGGCTGGGCCGGCAGCGGCATGGCCACGTGGCGCTGCCCGTGGGCGCGCGCTCGCGAAGCGCCGCGCGGCGCGGCGCCAAACAGCTCTCGCGCTTCGCGCCGGCCGCGCGCCGCGCCGCCGCGCAGGCCGGCCTCATGGCGGGCGCGTCCCGGACCATGGCCGCGGCGGCGGGTGCCGCAGCGCACGGGCTGACAGCGGCGCCTGGCAACCAGGCCGCTCTTGACGGCAGGCCGAGCGCCGACGCAGCAGTCGCGAGCTCCGGCGCGCGCCAGCCGCGCTGGGCGCTGCGCGCAGAGGGGGCAGCTGACAGGGCGGCGGCGCCCGCGGCCGCGCCGCAGCCGCCCTGGCGCACCGGCGCGGCCGCGGCTGCGCCCGCCTGCGCAACCGCCGGCTGCGCGGCCCTCGCTGGCCCGGCCTTGGCGGACGCCCTCCTGGCGCGAGGGTGGGAGCCCGGCGGGCACATGCAGGGCGCAGCAGTGCCAGCGCACATGGACCCGCGCGGCGCGCCTGCCGCGGACGCGCCCTTGCCCCGCGGCCCCGGCGGCAAGGAAAACGCCGTACCGCTGCCGCTCATGGCCCGGGGTCCTGCCGGGGCGCCGCGGGCCGGCGCGCAGGCTTGCGAGCGCGGTCCAGCGGCAGCGCGCGCAGAGGTGCGCGCGTTGGCGGCGCGCCTGCTCGCGCTCAGGCGCCGCGACGACCCAGGGCCGGGCGGCTGCCACGGCCCAGGCGGCGCGCGGCGCGCTCCCGCTGACGCGACCCCGGCGCGCCTGCCGGCTGCGGGTCCGGCTGCTGCGCTCGCAGGGCCGCCCGCCGGGGCGCGGGCGGGCGCGGTCGGCGCCGGAAGCCTGCCGTCTGCCGGGCGCGCTGCGGCCGAGGCGCGCCCAGCGGGCGCAGGCTGCCCCGTGTCCTGCAGCGGCGGCGGCGGGGCAGCGCTGGCTACCCGTGCCTGCGAGCAGCAGCGCCCAAGCGGCGCCGCCGGCGGCGCGCTCCACGCAGTGGCAGCTCACGCGGCCGTGCCTGCCCTAGACCCGGCCAAGCGCTGCAGCGGGCAGGGCAGCAGCGGCGGGGGCGCGAGCGCGGGGGTCTCACGCGACAGCAGCATCAGCGAGGAGTGCGGCGGCGCCCCAAGCACTGAGCGTAGCAGCACGAGCGAGGCGCACGACGGCGGCGCCGTTGGGCGTCGCGGCGGGGGCACGACTGCAGCGCGCGGCGCCCCCAGCGCAGCATGCGCTGCCAGTGCCGCCAGGGAAGACAGCGACGGCGCGGGCGCGCGGCAGAGTGTCCCGGTGGCCGCATGCGAGAGCGGCGCAGGCAGGCAGTGCTGCGGCGGGAGCCACGCGTGCGGCGAAGCAGAACGCAACTGCCAGGGCGGCGCCGCCGTGGGCGCCGCCGACGGCGCGTGCGCAGGCGGCAGCGTGTTTGCCGGCGTGCGCGCGGCGCTCGACCCGCGGCTGCCGGTGGATCATGTGGTCATGTGCGCGCCGGCACCCTGGACTCCCGCACGCCCTGCGCTGCCACAACATGCTCATGCACGGTGTGAGTCATCGGTGCTCTGGTGATCGCGCTTGGCCTCGGTGTTGATTGAGCACCGCTCGAGCCTGCCCCTGGGGCGCCGCAGCGACCGAGCTTGTGAGGAGTATACCAGCTGGGCTGGAGGCGCGTGTTGTGAGCTGGCCGGCGAGGCTACAGTTGCATGAGCGCGCCGTGCAGGGTGGAAATAGGGCATAGGGTCAAAGCCGCGCTGGCGGCCTAACCCTAACCGTGCAGGGTGAAGGCGGCGCTGGCGGCGGGCGGCGGCGCCGAGGCACCCGCCCACCTGGGCGGCGGCGGGGCGACGCATGTGGTGTGCCGGCCCCAGGACGCGCTGAGCTGCCTGCACGCAGGCGCGCTATCACGCGCGTGCCTGACGCGCGCGGAGATGCGGCTCTGCTCTGCGCCTCGGTCGCGCCGGCTTTGGCCTCCTGTTTGCAGTGCCGGGCCTGTGGCCCCACGAGGTGTCTGATGCGTAGCGGTCAACAGCGCGAGCTGCATGCATGGGCGGGCAGCGCGTTGCAGCGCGCGTGGCCAGAGCACACTGCATCGCCTTTTCAGCGTGCGTGCGTGCTGGAAAGGGCTCCTGTGCCCCATACCGCGTATGGCGGTGAGGCACAGCTGGGCGCAGGCGCTCATGGGGTGGTGACCGCGGACTGGGTGCAGCACTCGCTGCGCTGCGGCCGCCTGCAGCGCTGCGTGGCGGTCTCCGCGGACGCCGCGCGCGGGCTGAGCGCGCCGCGGGGCGCCAGCTTGCAGGCGTGCCCGCGCGCTGAGCGCCCTGTGGCTCGCCGCCTCGACCAGGGCATTTTCTTTAATGAACTGCTGGAAGCCCTCTGTGTCATACCCTGCAGGGAACGCCTGCCCAGGAGCCTTGCGCGGCTGCGGCCAGCGGCGCCGGCCGCGCGGCGCGGCTGAGGTCGCTAGAGGCGGCGCGCGCGCGCGGCGCGCGCGCGCCGCCCGCCGCGCTGCCGGCCACGCTGCTGGAGGGCCTTGTCTGGTGCGTGACGGAGCCGGTGGCAACCGCGCGCTTCGACCCGCCGACTCACCGCCTCGCGCAGGACGCGGGGCGCGCCCCTCCTGGCTCACCCTCACAGCCCGCATGCGTGGCTGAGCCGGGCGGGGCGTGGGCGCATTGTGGGGCTTCTTGGCTGCTCCTGGGTGAGTCTGGCGCTGCTGCGCGGCGTGGCACGCTCCAGGCGCACGCCACCTGTCGCCAGAGCTGCTGCGCATGGGGTGTGCTGGTCGTTGCGCAGACCCCGCAGCTCAGGCTTCCAGCAACCCAGGCACCCGACCCAGCGCCGTGCGAGGCCTTGCAAGCACCGGCGCATCCCCCACAGCGCGCCGCCCAGCGTCAATGAAGTGACACTCTCCAGCACGCTTGCTTGCCTGCAGGGCGCCCGTCCTGTCCGGCGCGCGCGGCGGCGGCGTGTCGGATGGCACACAGGCTCTGGATGCGCCCGCACATGGTGGAGTCTGCCCGGAGGCCGCGCGCATGCGCGCCGGGGCACACGGCGGCGACACCCTGGCAGCCCTGGCGCTCGGCGAGCGGCCGAGCGGGCGGCCGCTGGCGGACGGCGAGTGGGGCGCGGTGCTCGCGCGCGCGCCCGACCTGACGCTGCTGCTGCCGCGCGGCGCCGGCCTGGGCCTCAGCGCGCGCGCGGTCGCCGCGGACGCGCCGGGCCTCACGCTGCGCGCGCTGCTGGCCGCCATCCACGCGCACTATGCGGTGCGGCGCTTGCACGGCTGGAGGTCGCGGCCCAGCCGCGCCCCTCGCCAGCGGGACGGCGCTTGATCCTGCGCTGCTCCCGCCGAGCGGGATCTTGCCTGGGCGTTCGTGCGCGTGCGCTTGCCACAGACGCGGATGAGCTTTTCATGCCCGCCCCGATGCTCCGTAATCGAGCTTTCGCTAGGCTCCATCTGCAACGTGCAATCAAAAAAAAAAAAAGATACTTGCATGCCCGACACGCACCGGCTGGAAGTGCCAGCGTGTATACCGGCCAGGGCCATAGAAACATCCTGGGCAGGGACTGCCCGGGCTTCTGGGGCCGGCGCAGCGCCATGAGAGCTGTGGGCGCCGCAGCGTTGAGTGCGCTTGCCTGAAAACAAGCGTGACACGCAGCTCGCCGGTCACACCCCCGCTTGTTAGCGCATGGCGGGCTGGTATGCGCGTTGCGCCGCAGCACAGCGCACACGCCGCGGCCCGGGCCGCAGGAGGCGCTGGGCCCGGACGCGCTGCTGGCGACGGCGCGTGCGGGCGGGCGCGCGGGCGCCGCGGCGGCTTCCGCGTACGTGGACGGCCGCGCGCTGACACGCGGCGCGCTGCTGGGCGCCGAGCGCGGCGTGGACACGCTGCTGCGCGCCGGCCGCGGCCGCGCGTCCACCGTCTATGAGCTCGTCCTGACGGGGTAGGGTAGGGTAGAGCATGGCGTGCAGGCCAGTGTTGGCTCGTTCTGACGGGGTCACGCAGCGTGCGTCGCGCATGCATGCGACGCATGCGGCTGCGCCCCGCCGCGCACGTGAGCGTGTCTGTTTCACAGCAGGGCGGCGCCCCGTGCGGGCGCTCGCCAGCGCCAGGGCTGCGCAGCCGCGCTCTGTTGCCGAGGCGGGGTGCTGCTGCGCCAGCCGCAGCCGCGCAGCCGCTGCTGCGGCCTGCGAAGCGGTGCTGACAGGGCAGTCTTGGCGCAGACCCGCTGCCTGGCCGTGGTGGACGAATGTTTGGGACGAGCGGGTCGTATGCGCTGGCCTTCACACTGAGCCTCGCTGGCCACCTGTCGCAGAGTTTGTAGGCCAGCAGCTCAGGCGCTCCAAGCAAGGCCGCTGTGTGACGCGCAGGCAGCCTTCAAACTGCTGCAGCGCCGGGCTTGAGACCAGACACACATACTTCTTACAGGCGGCTGGGGTACGCTTCTCAAGGGGCCCAAAAGGGAGGGGCGCAAGTGGGAGGCAACCCGCGCTTGAGCCAGGGAGCGCTCGCCAGGCACAAAGGAACAGAGTGCGGCTCAAGCATGACAAACACATACACGGCGTGACCCGCAAAGCAAGGGCGCGCGCGACCCCAGCTGTAGCTCTGCGCCAGTTGGCGCCTCATGCCTCCCTCCAAGCTGCCAGGGCATGGCACTGCACTCATCAGGTTAATAGCGGGTTGGTGACAGCGTCGTCCTGTCGCAGCGCAGCGCACACGCGTCAGGTAGCTGGCTGCAGGGCAAATTGCGAGCAAAAGGCAAACGCAGCGCGCCTGGCTGGGAACCGTTACTAAAAGATACACGGCATAAATAGTCCCTGCGCGGCCACACCAGCCGCTCTCATATTGCACAAGACTGCGAAACGCAAACAAACACTGCGCATCAACACAGCTTGCGTGCGCCTTCCTCGTCCAGCACAACAGCGTCGTTGCGGTCCTTCAAGCGCGCACCTGGCAGCCACGCAAACACGCAGAGCAGGATGTCCAGTATCTGCGAAGGACACACCATTGGGAGTCCGGTGAGACGTGCTGCTTGTCACAGCAAGGTGCAAGCGAGCAGGTTTCCTTGCCAGCTCACCAGGTCAGTGTCGCAGCGCCCCTTGATGAAGTACACTGCGAGCGGGGGGAATAGGATGCATAGCGCAAAGAGCCCTACGTCGCGAAAAGTGACCGCCATAGGCGGACTGCGCGCTGCCGAGCTCTGGTAGGTGTCGGACGGCTGACAGTGGCAAGCTTAGCGTGAGCGAGGTGCTGAGAAAGAGGAGAGTGCGGAGCGCTGCGGTGACTGATGCCAGGCAGGGCTGAGGCAGCAGGGTTATGATAGAAGCGTGGGGTGCTACCTGTGAGTGACATGTGCTATCATTTTCCCACAGTGGTGGTGATGCTCAGGCGCCCTCACACATGCGTCACACTTTCCTCTCGACGGCTGACCGCGCATCCAGAACACCCACCTTCCCCTGACGCGGGAACACACACACACTCGGCAACGCGCGCACACCGACTCGGGCAGCCGCGGGCGCGGCCCCAGCCCCCGTGCGCCCGACCCCCAGCCCCCATGCAGACGCTCCTAAAACTGGGATCAGCAGGGGAAAAGAGCGGGGGAGGGGCCCGGCTCGACAAGAATTTAGGCGGGAGCGTGGCCGGCGGCCCCGCACCGCTGCCAAGCCCGGCTCCGGGGGGAAAAACCTAGACACATCCCGGCTGCACGCAGAACTCTGTTACTCTTCTCGCCCCACGCAGCACACAGCCTCCGCGCGCCTCATGCGAGGGGGCCCCCGCCCGCACCGCAGATCGCGACCCTGTACTAAACGGCCAAACATATTTTTAGCGCGAGCGCCCCCGGCGCATGCGGCCCCAGACCCTGGCCGCGCTGGCAGCCCCGGGCATTGCCGTGAGCGGCGACCGCGCATGCAGGCCAGGAGGCGCGGCGGCCTGCGCTGCCCGGCAGCAGGGTACCCGGACGGAGATGGGAACGGGGAGGAGTCAGCACGTAAGCAAACCAGCGACAAACGCACCCACCAATGAAATGTACGCCAGGTATTTGGCGCGCGCGGGCGCGCGCGCGCGCGCGGCCTCGTCTGTTGTGCCGCATCTCTGCAAAAACCCTGCAAGCCTGCGTAGGCCCGGCCTCATAGAGGCAGCCCTGGCCTGCCCCAGCGCCTAGTTTGACTCTGGTGCGCGGCCGGCCTTTCCGTCCAGTCGCCCGCCGCGGAGCGGCTCTGCTCCCCGCTGGAGGGCGGACGCCCACAGCGCCGCGCGCGCGCCTAGCGCTTCTTCGCGGACTTCATGTACCGCACGCCGCACGCGTTGCACAGCGTCTTCGGCCCGCTCGGGCCCGCGCGCCAGACCGGCGTCACCTGCGCAAGCCGTCCGGCCAGTCAGCCTCTGGCGCTCTCCCCCGCGCCTCGGCCCCGCGCTAATGCCTGCCTCATGCATGCATTCCACTGCCATCCTTGCGAAGACATGCCAGCAGCGCATGCGCTTGGACAGCCGCCACAGGGCGTCCTGCCGCAACCGCGTGCCCGACCCTGCCAAGCTGAGCTTATGTGCTCTTCTGCGTGCGTGGAAGGGTCCCTTGAGCTGCACGCGCGACAGCACGGACAAGCACAAGGTAGTGCGCCCCGCGCAGCATGCATCGGGAGCAGGGCACCACACTGCCAGCAGCAGACACCATTGCAGCCGACAAGCGCGGCGGGGCGGGCCAGCGCGGCCCAAGGGCGGGGCGGACCTGCGTGCCACACTGCGTGCACTGCTGGCCGGGTGCGACGACGCCGACCGAGCGCGCCGGCGCGGCCGGCCGCTTGGCGGGCCGGGCGCCGTCGCGGCCCTTGGGCCGGCCCGCCTTGCGCTTCACGCCCTTGCCTGCGCGCCGTGGCGCGCCGCTCAGCCGCAGCCGGCGGAAGCGCACGCACGTGCAGCCGGCGCCTGCTACCTGCACTCGCCGGGGCTCTGTGTGGCCTGTGCCTGGCAGAGGTGCGCACGCCGCCAGGCACCCTGGCCCTGCTGCGGCCAGGCGCTTGGTCCGCAACCGCGCATGAAGACGCGCGGGCCACGGGCGGCCGCAGGGCGCGCACCCGGCTCGTGCGCGCGGTGGCCCAGCAGCTCGGCGGCGGCGTCGGGCAGCGGCGGCAGCGCGCGCGCCGGCAGCGGGCGCAGCGGCGAGCGCGCGGCGCCGTCGTCGTCGTCGCTGTCGGCCGACGCGCCCGACTTGGCGCTCAGGCCGGAGAGGTCGGTCGCCTCCGGGTCGGCGCCCGCCGACACCCACGCCGCCGAGCAGCTGCGCCTGCGCGCGGCGCCTGCCCGCGTCAGCGCCCGCACGCTCTGTGGTCTTTTGGTGCAGGGGCGGCATGTCCAGGCCTCCGCACCGCTGGCACTTGCGCTGCTGGGCAGCTGCACCTCTGTGCTGCCGGAATCTGTGCCGCTGCCCACGCGCTGGTGCACTAAGCACAGGACCTGGCACGCCCTTGAGAAAAGGTTCCTGTGGGGGGCGGGCGCACCGCTGGACAGACGCACTGCCCGAGCCGGACGACTGCTGCGAGTCAAGCGAGGCCGAGAGCAGCGCGCGGCCGGGCGCGGCGCCGCCGCCGCCGCCGACGCCCTCCTCGTTGCCGGACTCGCACTCGGCCGGCGCGGCCGCCGCGGCCGCCACGTGCGCCGCGAGCGGGCTGCTCGTGTCCGCTGCGGAGCCTGCGCGCCGCGGCCGAGCTCACACCCAGGCGAGTCTGAGGCACTGGCACGCCACGGCAGGCACATCCAAACAATCAGGCACGAGCTTGCGCGGGGCCACGCAGCCTTGGCATTACGATATTTGCGGCAAGCGGGCAGGCGGCCTGGCATGCAGCAGTGCTGGCAGCGCATCTGGGGCGCTCTCGACGCGGCAGCAGCAGGTCCAAAGTAGGGCTGGGCAGCTCATGCCCTAGCGCGTGCATGCACCCCCCACCCACTCCCAGCTGAGGCTGAGGGCGTCTGATGAGTGCCGGGCGCGGCGCGCACCCTGCTCCGAGTCGGGCACCAGCGGGGACGGGCTGCTCAAGCGCTTCGGACCCTTCCCTTCGCTCTCGCCGCCTGCGCGCGGTGGGTGCAACACATCAGCGCGTGCCGCTCTGGCAGCAAGCTGGTGTGTGACGCTGCGCATGCGACCTCGCCGGCGCTCGCTGGCGCTCGCCGGCGCACTTCAGCCAACACGACTCGGGGGGATTACGCAGGCGCTTCAGCAGCGGTATCACAACTTGACAATTGGATAATGAGGCACAGAGTGGTGCGCCCTGCTGGCCTGGGGCGGCGCGCGCACCAATAGTCACAAAAGCGGCCGCTGCAGGCGGCGCGGGCGCGTCGGACAGCGCGGCGCCGGGCAGGCCGGGCGCAGCCGCCAGCGCGTTGCACACGCCGCGGTGTTTACTGTCGCGCCGACACCTGCGCGCGGCCCTGCCCGCTCGGTCTGCGTGCCCGAAGCCTACCCCAATGCAATAACGCGCGAGCTGTGCAAGCCGTGCGCCGACAGTCAAGGCAGGAGAGGTAGGCCCGGAGGCAAACGGGCGCAACCCCTGCTGAAAGCCCCTGGCGGCCGGGGCCTATGCGCACCAGGCGCTGCGCGCGCAGCCGCGCCATGCGGCGGACACCAGCAGCGGCCCGCAGCGCTCGCGCACGGCCGCCGCGCCGTTGAACGCCAGGCCCAGCCGCACCGCCGCGGCGCGCGGCGGCGCGCCCGGCAACCGCGCGTCGTCCGAGTCTGCGCGCAGCGCGCTCGTCAGGATGAGCGTGCCGGGCTCCTGGGCATAGTGATGAGCCACGCCGCCAAGCCAGCCAAGGCGCACGGCGTGCCCCGGGGCCACCAAGCCAGGTGCCGGAGCACGCAGCGGTGCAGCCCTGCAGTCGGCCTGCGCCTTGCAGGGCGGCGGGCGGGAGGGACAGGTTCCAGTGTAAACAAGGGACGACAACAATGAGACTGCTGTGAAGCGTGCCAGCGCGGCGCTTACAGGAGAGCGCAGGCCGCCGGGCGGGCGGGCGGGCGGGCGCGCTCGCGGGGCCGCACCGGGCGCAGCCTCGAGGCGTGTGGCGGAGAGCGCGGGCTCGGCCGGGCGCGCCGCCAGCGCGTCCGCGGCCGCCGGCGTGGCGGGCGCGGCCAGCGCCAGGCCGAACGCGCCCGGCGCGGCCAGCTCCGTCAGGTCGGTGCAGCTGCGGCTGGCGTGCACGCCGCAGCCCAGCGGCGAGGGGTCCCTGCGCCGCGCGCCGCGTCAGGGCTTGACCCTGCACGGCAGCCAAGCAGTGCCAGCCCCTCGGCCAGGTCCCCTGCTGACGGCGCGAGCCGTTTTCGAAAGCACGCGCGCCCCCACGCATATTTTCACAACGTTTGTTAAAAATGTGGGGCTGCCGGCCACGTAGCGTGTTTTCGGCCAGGCGCCAGCGGCGGCCAGCTGTGCGGCCGGCAGCCGTTGTGATGCGGCGCGCCTGCCCGGCACCTGCCGGGCTGACTTCCCAAGGACCACAATACATGGCAGCAGGCAGGGGGCGCGCGGAAGCCGCGGGCGCGCACTCCGGCGCGGGGAAGAGCTGCTCCGCCTCCGCAATTTGCTTCTCCAGGATGGACGCCATGCACGGAAAGGGGCTGCCGGCATCCAGGCCCGGCACGCTGCCCGCGCCCTCGCCAAAGCCAAACCCGAGCTCGCAGCCCAGGCCGTCGCAGCCGCTCGCCTCGCCCCACAGCACGGGGGTCGCCTGCGCGCGCCGGCGCGCGCGGGCGTCAGGCATGGGCGCGTGCGCGCATCCAGGTGGCATAGAGATCGCCCGCCGCCACGGCCGGCGCCCAGCAGCGGGCCGCCGCGGCCCGGGGCGCCGCCCCTGGCCGCGCAGCGCGCCCGATTGAGGCGGCGCGGCGCGGGCGCGGCGCGCGCGCACGCCGGCGCCGGCAGCTTCCCGCGCCCCGCTGCCCCCGGGTGGCCTGGCGCGGGAGCGGCACGGCTCCCGGCGGGCCCGGGGCCCGGTGGATGTGGCCCACACGCGGTAATTGGCTCTCCCGCCAAAATGAGCACTGGTTCGATTCGAGGGCAATCCCACCCGGGCGGCAGCCAGCCTCCCTGGGACGGCCGGTGAGCGGCGATAACGTCGGCAGGGCGACCCCACCGGCTCCTTCCGCCGCTTGGGAGCCCGCGATGCCCGGTTCATCTTCCGGTGAAGTGTGGACAACCCGCAGTGCAGCCGCATCCCCTGGCCAGCAGCAGGGGCCCAGGCACGCACCACGGGCGCCACCGCCAGCCGCTCGCTGCTCAGGCATCCGGCTGAGCATGCCTCGCTGCTCTCCTCCACCAGAGCGGCCAGGTCGTAGATGTCGCTCTCCGCGGGCGCCTGAAGGCAGGCCTGCTCGGGCAGGGGCACGCTGCACGGATCCTCCATTTGTAGGCGAGCAGCGCGGGGGCAAGATGCCTTTTTAGCCTTTTTGCAACGGAGCGTTTGCTCCGCTGTTACCCTAGCCCTCACGGGCTCCTGCAAGAGCATGTGTGTTGTCCAGAGCTCGCCATGTAATACGAGGTCTGTCATGAGAATATGTCTGTGCGGTCGCGCGGCACGGGCAGTGACGTGCACTGGCAGCGAGGGAGCAGGCACGCGCGCGCCCACAGCCGCACCCACGCGCGTGCGCTCCCGACGAATCTATTTACGTGTCTCGCCAACGCTCAACAGCTCCATGCACGCTCGCTCCTCACCCGCCATGTGGGGCGTGCGAAGCCGGGTGCGCATGGACGACGCGTGAGGCGCACTGCTCTGTTGCCCCAGGGCCCTGCCCAAGGACCTGCCACAGCTGTGGCTGGAATGGGCTGGCTCCTGAGCTCTGATTCGCTGGTTTCAAATTTCGTCATCCAGGTCAGAGGGTGGCAGTTTCTGGCAGCCATATGCTCTGCAAAGCGCTGACATCCGGTGTGCAAGTTCCGCTTTCGTTAGACCGCTGTCAGACCCGACAACAGCGTCGAGAGCGCTTTACATCAGACCCAACAGGTTGCCAACACGCTGACCAGGAGACCAGCTGCACGCCCCTCTACTTTCAACCAAAGCGACCGAGCGCCCGCATGGACGCACCCGCCCAGGCGGGCCGCAACTCTCGGAAGGGCTCGGACAGAGAACCCCCGGAATTGAGCCGCTTTGAGCGCGGGGCCAGCCCGCGCGGCGCGCCAGGCCCCCCTGCCCTAGCCCGCGCCGCAAGGCGCCTGCGGCGCTAGCCGGCGTCGGGCGGGCGCGCCGGGTCGTGCAGGCGCGCCAGCAGCGCGAGCGGCAGGATCTTGATGTCCAGGTTGGCGTCCAGCTTGACGATGCCGTCGCTGTGGTCCACGCCCAGCAGCTGCCCCGTCTGCCCGCGCTGCTCGCCCGACAGGATTTTGATCGCGTCCTTCTTGGCGGGCGGCAGCCGCGTGAGCTCCGCGCCGGCCTGCGCCGCGCGCGTTGCGCACGGGACCAGGTGTTACGGCGCCCGCTCTGCTGACCCGGCAGAGCCCAAACCTCATGAAGCTCCTTTCAACACCCATACGCGCCGCAGCCTCCCACCTCGCAGCGGCTCAGGGACCTGCCTGGGAGGAGAGCTCGGTCCTGCCGTGCAGCGCGTCGGCCCGGGCGTCCTGGGCAAGCGCGGCGCCCCCGCCCGCCCGCTCGACACAGCCACCCGGGCGGCGCTGAGCCGCGCGCACCCAAGCCGGCTCAAAGCGCACAGCCGGCAGCATCACTCGCTCTAAGAAGCACAAGACCCTAACTCTCACCCTACCCAAGGCGCGCGCGCGCCTGCGAGAAGCTCGGCGCGCCAAACGGCACGCTCAGCGCGCCGTCCTCGGCGACGACCGCGGCCGCGACGGTGCACACGCCGTCCGCGCCGGCCGCCTGCACGACGCCCACGCCGCCGCCCGGCAGCTGCACGACCACGCCCTCCCACAGCGCCCAGTCCTGGCCCTCGTCGCCTGCGCGCAGGGTTAGGGTCGGGGTTAGGATCAAACCTGTGTGCAGCGGCACGGCCGCGCCCTCCAGCAGCGCACAGCGCTGGCCCTCACGGCCGGGAGCTGGGCGCCGATCGCAGCTATTCCTACACCATGCCGTCGCGCACAGCAGGGCCTCGGCGGGGCTCGCCAGCCCCAGCGTCCGCGGGCGGGAGCTAGGCGCGCCGGGTCTGAGCGTTGGCCGGGCGTGCCAGCCCGGTCAAGGGCGGCACCTCAGGGGCGCTGGCGCGGCGCAGCAGCAGCGACCCGCCGCCCCAGGCATGCAAGGGCGCAACAAGAACGCGGGGCGGGCGTGCCGCACCGGAGGGCAACCCCGGCGACTGCGGGTCGAAGCCCGGCGTGCCGGGCGTGGGCGCCAGGCCCGGCGTGCCGGCGGCCGGCGAGGGCAGCGCGGGCGAGTAGGCGCCGCCGGCGCCGCCGCCGGCCGCGGAGCCGGGCGTGGCGCCGTCCAGCGCGGGCGTGGTGCCGTCGCCGTACGGCGTGGCCGCGCCCAGGAACGCCGGCGTGCCCGCCGCCGCGTAGCCGTCGCCGGGCGGGCCTGCGGCCGCAGTCCTCATCCTCACAGTCGCGCAGTTTTCGAGTGACTGTTCAGTGCTGGGTGTGGCGACAGTCAGTGCGGGAGCAGTGCCACGAGCGAGCGAGGGAGCAAAGTGTCGGTGTCGGCGCGCGACTGTGTGCGTGCACACCCGCAGCGTGATCAGTGTGGGCCCACAAGTGGTCCTGGTGCTCCAACGCTGGCAGGCGCGGCGGGGCTGACCTGGCAGGTGCCCCAAGTCCGCGCCGCCGGGCGTGCCGGCGGGCGTCTCCGCGGGCGTGTACGCGGGCGTGTAGGCGGGCGTGCCCGCTGCCGGCCCGTACCCGTACCCGCCCGGCGTGCCAGCCTGGCCGCGCGCGACGCACCCGGCTCGGCTCGCCGCACAAGCGCACGGCGGCTGCACCCTGGGGCTGTGACCGGCACGGCTCGGACGCCTCGGTGCTTTGCCGAATGTCGTGAGGGGCAGGGGCCATATGACCAGGGTTACGGTTGGTGTGAGGTTGGGGCGGTGGGGTTGGGGCCGCGCGCGCCTGCGCCGGCGCGCTGCGCGGCTCGTCCGGGTACGGGTGCCGCGGCGTCTGCGCGGACGGGTTCCACGCGTTGTCGCGCCCGGGCGTCGCTGGCGCGGGGCAGGGTCAGCCCCTGTCAGGTGTTGAGTTAGGGTGTTAACTAGTTAGGGTATTGAGTTAGCCCTATCCTGAGTTAGCCCCCGCCAGCGCGCTGCTGCGCACCGGAGCTGCCCCCCGCCGCCCCGTGCAGAAAAGGCAGCAGGCGCAGGGCGAGCGCGGCGCAGCAGGACGTCCGGCAGGCAGGGGCCGCGATCGCGGTCGGCGCCCCTGGCACCCGAGCCCTCCCGGCGCGCCCCGCAACTTCCACCGGGCGGGCGGCGGCGGCGCGGCAGGCGCACCGGCGCCCGGGTGCAACGGCGTGGCGCCCGGGTGCAGCGGCGTGGCGCCGGCGCCCCAGGCGTGCAGCGGCGTGGCGCCCGCGTGCAGCGGCGTGCGCGTGGCCGCGCCCGGTGTCGCGCTGCCGGGCAGCCCCGCGTAGTTGGGCGCAGGCCGCGGCAGCGGCTGCCCGCCCTGCTCCACAGGCAGCTGGTCGCGCTTGACCGTCACTGTCTTGTACTGCGCCTCCAGCTCCAGGCGCACGTGCGAGTCGGTCGCGCTGACGACGCGGCCCGTGTAGCCGCTGCCGGGCCCCGGAAGCATGACTTCAGAGGCGGCCGGTGGCTCTGCTGCGCGGAGCCGGGGGCGGCGCTCCCGCGCTGCTCCCGCTGCCGCCCGTGCGTGGGGGCCGGGCGCGGCCGCGCTGGGCCGGGCCGACCGCGCGGCTGCAGCAGCAGCACAGCACGGGCTGCATGGCCAGTGTAAGAGGTGTGTGACAAGCGGACCCTGGCTTGCAGAGCCAAAGCCTGTAAGCATTGGGCAGCAGCAAGCAGTAAGTACTGGCAGCATACCGCTGTAGCAAGGCTGCGCTGGCCCCAGAAAGCCGGCGTGCCCCAGAGGAGACCGCAGGTCCTCAATAGGAGAGCCCATTGGGCTTGCAGTGGAGGTGCAGCAGTGCTTAGACTTAAAAAGGTCAGTCTAGAGCATTGACCCAGCTCCTCTCTGCGCAACCTCAGCGCAAACACCCCCGGACCGGCGCCAGCCCCGGGACCGCACCGGAAGGGCCCCTTGCTAATGGTGACCTTGGTGCCGCGCGGGATGCCGCCGTCGCGGCCGCCGCCGCGCCCGCTAAAGCTGGGCGCGCCCCCGCGCGCGCCGAAGCCGCCGCCAACAAAGCCGCCCGGGCCGCCCGCGCGCGGCGACGCGAGCACGCTCGCGCCGGCGCCAAAGCCGCTGCGCGCACAGCGGGGCCATCAGCGGGCCCCGGCAGCTGCCATGCAGGGAGGCTCGCTCCCGCCTTTCCAACAGGGCCAACAGCTATGCTTCGAGCAGCATGCGGCAGGATGCTCCCAGGTAGCTCATGCGCCTTCGTGGGGTCTGCAGCTGCTTCCGACGCAGCGCACTGGCAATCCAGTCATCCACAGCCAACCCCCGGCATGTGGCGCCAAAGGCGCAGACCGACGCTGCGCATGCACCGTCACACCGTGGCAAAAGTGCAGCTCGAAGCGGCGCGCGCACCCCTGGTGCGGCGCGGGCGAGCGCAGCAGCGCCATGGCGGCAATGTTGCGCACGGCGGCGCCCGCGCCGGGCGCAGCCGCGCGCGCGCCGCGCACGGAGCACTGCCGCGCGCGCACGCACAGGAAGCCGCCGTTCTCGATCACGTCCCTGCGCGCGCGGCCTCGCTTCGCGGCTACAGTGGATATTCCTACCCTAACTCTAAACACCTGCCTCCCCAATTGGCATTCCCATCCTCAGGTGCACATGATTGTGCATCGCTGCATGTGCTCACTACGCCCGCATCGGCGCAGTGCTGCCAGGTGGCGCCCTCGAGCAGGACGGGCAACCATGCGCATGTGCTTAGCCCCAGACCACTTGACATGCGCAGGCCCAGACACCTTTACTCCCCGTCAAGGGAGAACTGTGCCGCTGCGGGCGCAGGGAGGGGGCCGCAGGCGCGCCACCGCGCACCGCGCGTGCAGGAACAGCGCGCCCATGTGGATGTACTTCACGGTGCCGGCGCGGCCGCGCAGGCGCGTGTCCTCCAGCGTCACCGCGTCGCCGGGCGCGACGCTGTTGTTCGCGCGGTCCTTGGCGACCGCGTTGCGGTTGAACAGCTTGCGCTTGATGTCCGGCAGCCGCACCGTGCGCACGTCCGGCTTCTCCGCCGTGCCCTGCGCGGGCCGCACGCAACCCTATTGTTATAACATCATCATTACCTTGTCAATTGTGCGCACGTACGGCATCTCCGACATGCCCTGCCAGGGCCGCACGCAGCCCATTTACGATGACTACTCATGTTTGACGGTCCGCATGCGCCGACTGTGGCAGCCGCATGGGGCGCGCGCTCGGCTCCTCCGCCCCGGCGCGCCAGCGGAGGCCGGGGCGCAAGCGCTCGCCCCTGCGTGGTGCGGCACCAGCCGGGCATGCGCGGCTCACATGCGCGGCTCACATGTGGCCGAGCGCCCCTGCCAAAGCTCGCAGCGGGCCTGACGAGGGCTGGTTCATGGATCGGAGACGGGCGGCCGCACATCTGTGCACCCGCCGAACGCAGCAGTGTGTGCGTGCGCATGTGGGCCACACGCACAGCGGACTGATCGGGAACGCGCGGCGGCACCTGGTTGGTGAGCACGCGCGCGGTGTCCTTGCCCACGTTGACCAGCACGCCCACCGTCTGCGGGCCGTCCAGCGCGATCAGGTCGTGCAGCTCGTACTCGCCGAACCTGCGCGCGCGCGCGCGTGTCGCCTAGATATAGCCTAAACTTAGCCGGCCTAAACCCGCGGCCATTGTCGCTACTAAGCTGCGCAGCTGCCTCGCCTGTGATGCTCCATCCGAGAGCATGCGGAGCGCTGCCTGAAGGAGTTCGCGCAGCCTTTGCATGAGGTGCCGCGCGCCTCCCTGAGGCACCGGCCGGCAAACAGGCGCGCAGCGGCTCCACTGCAACAGCCGGGTGGCTGACTTCTAGCAGAGAGCCCTCTCGCAGGCATCCCGCCATCCCCCAAGCCCTGGAGGCACCGCCGTGCAGCCCCCTGGGATAGGCGGCCGCCGGCACGCACGTGTCGGGGCCGGACGCGGCGGAGGCGGCCTCGGACAGGTCGCGCACAAACACGCGCAGCTCGGCCTTGGCCGCGTCGCTGACCAGCACGCAAGCCGCGCCCTCCACGCGCACCACCATGCCCGTCTGGCCCTCGTGCTGCCCGCCCGTGACGCGCACGTGGTCGCCCGCCTGCGCGCGCGCGCCGCCCGCTCCGCCTTGCGCACATCGTGAGCACGCTCTTCTGCCAGAGACCAGATACCGGAGCGCGCCTCCCGCGCCCCGCCGCCCCCAGCACGGCCTGCGACTGCCCTGGCTGCGCAAGCCGCGCCGCTCGGTTGCCATGCACCTGCCTCCCTGGTGCAACAGGCCACAAAATGCAGCCTGCCCTCCTGAAGCAGCACTCACTAAGTAACTCACAAATCGCATGCTCTCACTGCAAGTGCAACTCACGCACAGGCAAGCCTCCTCCTGCGAACAAAAGTAGCCCCGCGAGTCCGGTCGCCAAGCCCAGGCCATGCACTCGCACGAGCCTCGCAGTCAGCAGCATGCCCCGTGCATGGCTGGTCCCCTTACCCTATCCCGGAAGCCAGGCGCGCCTGGAAGAACTTGGCGAGCTGGATCAGGATTAGGGTTGGGGCGCGCCTGGAAGAACTTGGCGAGCTGGCCGGGCTCGAAGGCGAGCACCTCGTCCAGGCCCTGCATGGACGGCATGACCTCCACGCGCCCGTCGTCCAGCACCGCGCGCACGCTGCCCAGCAGCTCCTTCAGGTCGCCCTCCACCACTTTCACCTGCGGGCCGGGGGGCGCCAGGCAGACCTCGCGCTCTTGCCCCCAGCTTCCTTGAACGCCACCGCTGCGAGTTGGGCTTGGCTGCGAACGGTCTGCATGGACAGAGACGTCTGTGCGCGCCCTCGGCCCGGCGCCAGCGTGCGCCCTTCTGACACCACCGTCCAGCACCGCGCTCACTGCGCAGGAGTCACAGCAGCCGGCGGTGCGCCGCTCTGCGACGGCGGCAGCGGGAGCCAAGGCATGCGCCCCAGGCGGGCGCATGACGGCCGGCGGGGGCCGCGCCTTGTCGCCCTTGGAGAAGCGAGCGGCAGCAACGCCCGCGGCATCGCCGTCGGTGGCCAGCGCCTGCACGAGCTGCGCGAGCTCGCCGCCCGCACCGGCGTCATCCTCCGTACGCGCCGCGGCGCCCACCTGCGCGCGGGCGCGCCCGCTGGCGGCGTGCGCGTGGCCGGGTCCCCACGTAGAGAGGCCGCGCGCGGCGCGCGTGACGGGGGCGCGCGCTGGGCCGCCCCCCGGCGCGCCCGATCGGCGCGCCGCGGCGCGCGCTGGGCCGCCCCCCGGCGCCGCCAATCGGCCCGCCGCGGCTCGTCCAGCGGCGCAGCGCCTCCCCCAGCGGCAGGCTCTTGAGCGCGGCCCGCTCGGTCAGCACCCTACCCCACCGCAGGGTGTCGCCCAGGCCATCTCAAGGTGAGCCGCACGCGGAGGCGCGCCTGGTTGAAGCGCTGCAGCTCGTCCAGCGGCGGCAGCGCCTCCCCAGCGGCAGGCTCTTAAGCGCATGCTCTGCTCGATAAGCACCCTACCCCACCGCAGGGTTTCGCCAAGGCCAATCGGGCCGCGCGCGGGCGCGCCTGGTTGAAGCGCTGCAGCTCGTCCAGCGGCGGCAGCGCCTCCTCCAGCATGAGGCTCTTGAGCGCGACCTGCTTCAGCAGGTAGCCGTCCTCGAAGCGCTGGCTGCCGTTGAGCACGAAGTAGAAGCCGCTGCCGTCCTGCCCGCGCTTCTTCTCCACCAGCAGCCGGTGCTCCTTGGCCTCGCCCTCCGCGAACGCCCTGGCGCCCGAGCGCGTCATAGGATTAGCTCCTATCCTACTCTGCCCTAACATACGCCCTACCCTATGCTTGAGTGGCGTCGCGAGCGCCTGACGGCGGTCCGGATGGTGGCCCGACAGCGCAGACGCCTCGGCAGCGCCCAGCCACAGACCGGTGGCGGGTGGCCTCCATGTCAGAGGCAGGAAGGCCTGACGCGCCTGACCGCGCGGGCAGGCGCAGGGCGCAGGCCGGGCGCCCAGCCAACCGGCAGCCCCAGCGAGCCTCCCCGGGCCACAGCAACCGCTGCGCGCGCCGCGGGCGCACCGCGCGGGCGGGCGCACGGCGGGCATCTGCCCGAAGGGCAGCCCTGGCTGCCGGCCCTCCTCGCGGCGCTGCGCGAGCGCCGCGTAGTCCAGCCGCGGCACCAGGCGCACAAGCGCGCGGCCCGCGCTGTGGTCCACGTCTACCACCTTGGCCAGGTCGCCCTTGTACAGGCCGGCGCGCACGCGCGCCCACGCGCCCACGTCTGCGCGCGCGGCCGCCTGGGTGGCTGGCCGGCGCGCGCGCCGCACAGTGCCGCGGCCCCAGCATGTCTGCAAACATCCACATTGGGACGGAGGAAGCGTTGCGCTGCCCCTGTGACCATACCTCGCCTAGGCAGCTTTCCGAGATGCGGCTCCGAGCACACACGACCACACGCCCATGTCTATGCGGGGTCATCGATTTGCTCTTGGAGACCCTCTACGAATAGGCTTTTTGACCCTCTACGAACCACAGCTGTAAGCACATCGCTGCCTCTAGGCACAGCCCACCAGAGTGCATGGCTCCGACCACGGCTCTGGCCACGATCTGACTCCAGGCCCGACGGACGCCGGAACTTCCAACGGGCCTCTTCATGCAAAGCGGTGTCCCGCCGTCAGCACCGAGCAGGCGGGCGCCCGCGCATGCGGCGCGGCGCGACAGGCGCGCGCCTATGGCCGCGCGCGCCTTGGCGTTCACGGTCACCGCGTCCACCATCTCGCGCAGCGGCACCAGCTGCGCGCCCTTGGACTGGAAGCAGATGCGCAGGCCGCGCACGGCCTCCTTCACGTGCGCCTCCTTGAAGGCCTCCACGTAGATGTACCCCTGCGGCGCCCCGCGCGCACTCACGCTGGGCTCGGCATACCGTGCCAGCCACAATGGCCTGCACGCTGCCCGCCCCCGCCTGCGCTGCTGTCGTTAACAACTGGGCACACGGCCGTAGCCGTCTAAGGGCGTCTCTTTCAGCTAGGGGGCAGCTGGGGGCTGCGCCTAAGACAGCACGGTGCCCTACGCAGCATGACCAGCCACTCTGCGTTGAGGCCGGCTATAATCTCCTTACACACGGCCGTGCAAATAGAGCAGCATAAGGTTTCTGTTAGCGTGGTGGAGCACGCAGTCCAACATGGGCCTGCACAGGCGTGGCTGGCGGCGAGGCGCGCCCCGGCTCTCACGAACCTCCAAGCACGGTTTGACATTGATAACAGCTTGATCCAAGTAATTTGGCATAGAATCTGTTTTCTGTGTTGGTTGAAATTGCGCGCCTTCAGGTGGTCCTGCGTGAAGGCCGACTTGATCTGCAGCGGCGTGCCGCGCAGCGCCAGGTCGACGCCCTTCTGCAGCAGGCACTGCACGGCCTCGCGCTCCGCGCCGGGCTTGGTGTGCACCAGCCAGAGCTTGGGGTCGGTGTGCTGCGGCAGCAGCGCCTGCTGCGCGACCACGCCTGCGCGCGGCGCGGCCCCGTCCAGCGGCCGGCAGGCACCGCAGCGCCCAGGGCGCCGACTCAGCACGCACCCATCGCGACGCGCGCCGGCTAGCAGCACAACGCCGTCGCCGCCACTGCGGGCAGCCTTGCACAGCGAGAGGCCCCATGCCCGTCACTGCACACAGTAGAGGGCCGGCGGACGGAGCGCCTGCCCGCCGCCGGCCTCGCGCCGGGCCGCCTCCCTGACAAAGTTTACGGTTGAGGCGCGGGCGCGCGCACGGCGGCAGGGGCGCACCGGCCTGTGCGCCGCCGCCGTCGTCGCGCTGCGCGGCCTCGCGCAGCGCGGGGTCCTCGTAGCGCTCCTTCACGTAGCGCTCGACCTCCTCATTTGTCACGTCGCGGCCGGATCGCATGTCCACCTGGCGGTGCGTGCGAAGCACATCCTCCGCCTGCGCCACCTCCTCCGCCTCGTCGTGGATCAGGTCGTCCACCTCCTCCTGCGCGGCGGCCGCGCGCCCGCGTCAGCCGCGCGGGTCAGCCTATAGGGTCAGCCAACCCTAATCCAAACCAGTCCCTGTCAGCCGTGCGCAGCACGTCCTCCGCCTGTGCCGCCTCCTCGGCCTCGTCGTGGATCAGGTCGTCCACCTCCTCCTGCGCGGCGCCGCCCGGCGCGCGTCAGTCGCGGGTCAGGATACTAGGGTTAGCCAGCCCTAACCCAAACCAGTGCATGTCAGCCGTGCGCAGCGCGACCTCCGCCTGCGCCACCTCCTCCGCCTCGTCGTGGATCAGGTCGTCCACCTCCTGCGCGGCGCCCGCCCGACCCCCGTCAGCCGCGCGCGGCCGCCCGGCGGCGCGCGCGCAGCGCACCCCCCGCCTGCTCCAACTTCTCACGAAACGCGTCGCCCGCGGCCTCCCGTGCGATGCGGCCACGCCGCTCGTGACGCTCCACACTAAAGCGCTTCCACACAAGTCTGCCTCTGGCCATACGCCTCCGCACGCGCGTCGCGGCGTGCTGTTCAATTGCCCCTGTGCCTGCACGCCGGCAGCCGTCCCTGCAAGGCATGCGTGTTTGGTCGAGGACACCATATGACTGCTGTGCTGCTTCCGTGAGCAGGCTCCTGTGCCACACCCACCGCCCCATGAGCTTAACTGTCGCTTCCTCGCGTGCGCTCCCCGGCCTGCCGCTCGACCGCACTTCGCGCTGAGTCAGTGACGGGCGCCAGCGCTGGACGGCGCCGGGGCCTTGGCTTGACGTTGCTCATACAGATACCCGTCAGCCCAGGCTGCCGGTGCGCGCCTGCCCTGCCCGGCCCTCCGCGTTCCGCAGGCGCTCTGCAGACCTTCTGCAGTCACAGTGCAGTACCTCAGGCTAGCACTGTCGCCCGTTCTGGTCGGGTCCACATACGCACACCACATACGGGGACTACGTGAACACCACCGATGAAGGTTGCAGGAACAGAGACTGCTGCAGTGCCGGGGGCGAGGGCCCCTTGGGCGCGGGCGCGCACGTCGTCCTCCTCCTCTTCCTCGTCCTCATCGACCGCCGCGATGTCGTCAATGAAGCGGTTGCGCTTCTGGCGCGGTCGCTCGTCGTCGTCGCCCTCGTCATCCTCCTCGTCCTGCGCATGTACCAGCCCATGTAAAACGCCATTGGCTCTTTCAGTGCTTGCAGGCGCCCCCCTGCTCTCTCCTGTTCACAGCAGCAAGCAGGGAGCTAGAGTCGAGGCTCCAGGCTCACCATGTGTGGTTCACCGTCAAAGTGCACTACGAACACAGCAGAGCGCAGCCTACGGGGAGCTTGAAATTCTAGAAAATGGTGCTGCCAGTGGTTGATTGCGCACCTCGCCGTCCTCCTCAGCAGCGTCGTCCACCAGGGAGCGCCGCCGCTTGTTCTTGCCGCCCGCCTTTGCGGCCCCGCCGCCGCCCTCCTCCGCGTCGTCGTCCTCCAGCTCCAGCTCGTCGTCGTCGGCCGGCTCTGGGTGCGGCACAAAGCGCCGCTTGCCTTTGCCAACCGTCTTGAACGCGCCCTTCGCCATCACTCTGCGCACGTCGGGCAGCGCTCCAGTGCCTGCCACGCAAATTGTGTGCTGCACTGACTGCCGGCCCTTCTGGGGCGCGCAGAAAGCAGTTTCGACATGCATCTCCTGGCTCGCTAGGCGGAGTACTGGGGTGCATTCGGCTCACATGCTGGGGGCCTGACGCAATGCTGCATAGCCTTTGCACTTTCAGACGTCTGCTCTGCTCAGACGCTGTGAATACATTGTCTGCTGCGCGCCTCTTAAGCAAGGCCATACGTACATGCTCACGCGTCTGGCACGCGCTCAGTGCGTTGATTCTGACAGTTTTTGCGAGCCTGCAAGTTGGTTACCAGCACGCCGCGCTGGGTAGGCTTGCCAGCGCATGACTTGCAGACGTGCACGCCACACCGCGTGTGTGCACAGGTGAAGGAGGCTCGCAGGTGAGCACCCATGTATGCTCTTGCGTGTGCATCTTATACCGGTCCCACATATAAACGCAAAGCCCCGTGCAAAGCACCTCTGTGCTGGCGTGCAGGTGAGGCCGCGCGCGCAAGCAGCATGCCTCTGCGGGGCGATGCGCACTCTGACGGCGCGGCGGGCCAGACACAGGCGCGCATAGCGCAGCTGACGGCCGAAAACGAGCGCCTCAAGCTCCTGGTGCGCCTGCCCGCCCCTGTGTCCTGCCGCACGACTGCCACACCTGTCGCTTGCTTGCCCAGGCGAGCTTCACTCCTTTGCAACGAGCGCATGTTGCGGCCACTGCTGACGACTCCGTTCGGCGCTACAGGTCACAGCGAAGCAGAACCGGGAGCCGACGCGCTGCGGCTACCTCTGCAAGTACCGCCCCTTCACCACCGGGCTGTTCTCCGGGCAGTGGGAGCTGCGCTTCTTCACGCTCACCGGCAGCGCGCTGCAGTACTACCGCAGCGAGAAGGCCGTGGCGGACCACCCGCGCGGGCACGTGGACGTCGCCGTGCGCTCACCTCGCGCGCCCCCCGGCTCGCCTCTGCTCCCTTTCCGCGGCCCTTCATGCGCTCGCCCGCTGCTGGCGCGGCAGCCGCTCCTGCGCTGTGTTTCAGGTCGCCCTGGCGCCCAGGGATGGGCTGGTCATGTGTGCGGCGGCGGCGCTTATATTTGTATACATTGGAATACACTGTCTGCGTACTACGAAGCCGAAGACTCTACCACCAGCATCTGTTTAAGAGCAATAGTGCTCACTGCGTCTCACCGTAAGCTGGCAAGATTCTGCGCCACGCGGATGCGAGCAGCTACCTGCACACCCGTGAGCGCTGCCGGCGCGCGCAGGGCTGCATCGTGGAGGTGGAGGGCTTGAAGAAGGACCGGTTTTGGACGTTTGGCGTGGTGGACCGCGGCGGCATCAGCCTGATGCGCCTCAGCACCGCGGATGGGCAGGCGGCCGACGCGTGGGTGCAGGCGCTGGCGGGCGCGGGCTGCGAGCTGCGCACGCTGGCCGGGCCGTGCCGCATGCGCTCGCCGCTGCGCAGCGCCGACGTGCGCTGGGTGCGCGCCGCCGCCTGCGCCCCGCCCTCGGCAGCCGGGCGTGCGACGCGGCAAATGCCCGCGCTGCGACGCGGCGGGTGCCGGCGCTGCGCGCGGTGCTGCCAGGGCCGATCGGCTGGACGCCGCATGGCAGGCCTGCCGTGTCAGGAGCGCACCAGCGTGCTGGGCCCGCTGGCTCGCAGCACATTCCACCGCCTTGCACAGGGACGTTTGCCGCGCGGCACCCCAGGCGCCCTGTGCTAGACCAGCACAGCCGAGCTGCCGCTGAACAGGTTATCGAGTCTGCTGCTGGCGCCGCAGAGGGAGGACGCGCGGCAGCGGCAGGCGCTGCCTGCGCCGCGCACCACGCCCGACCCGGACCTGGGCGCGCGGTGGAGCAACGGCGTGGGCCGGGGTGCGCGCCCCGCCAGCGGCCGGCGCTGGCGCGCACGTCCGGCAACGCACAGCGACACGAACATATCTGCCGCGCGTGCTGGTCCATGCGCCAGGCTTCGGTCTGGCGGCTGAGGCGGCTCGGCCTGCGCCTGTCGCGCAAACAGCAGGACAGGCTGCGTGCGTTGCCCTCGTGCAAAACCCACGCCAGTGACCATAGTGCAGACCAGCAGTGCCTGGCGCATGCATTCTTGCTGATCAGTCGAGCAGCGCGTGCCCCCGCCGACGGCGCCTGTGCCGCCGCAGGCGGCGACGGCGCGCACGAGTTTGAGGAGCGCGCGGCCGCGCGTGCGTCCGCGGACGCGCGCGCCGTCACCGACACGTTGCGGCGCGCGCGCGGGCGCGACTACACCAGCGACAGCGGCGCCAGCGAGGCGGTGCGAGCCAGGGTCTTGAAAGGGTTTCGCCTGACTTCTATGCTGACCAGGAGCATGAATGATTTCTGCTTGCATAGAGAGGCTACAGGCCTGCCCTCGCGCGTTCTGCTGTGCGGCCAATGCATCTGCTCGCCGCCTGAGCGGCCACACGCCTGCTGCCAGGCGGTGTGTGCTGCGCATGCCATGCAAACTGGCGGCAACATGGCTGAATGGCGTGCACTTTCAGACGCGGCCGCGTCGGCCAGGGCAATGCCAGGCCTGGCAGTGGAGTTGCCCTGCTCCCGGGGTGCAAAGGGCTTGTGCTCCTGCAGCGCCAGGCAGTTTATTCGGGCTGGTTCGCCCGCAGGGCGCGCTGCCGCGGGCGCAGCCGCCGACGACGCCGCGGCAGATGCTGCGCATGACGGGCAGCACGCCGCTGCACGTGGAGTCGCGGCCGTCCATGCTCTCCTCGCACCGCATCGCGCTGCAGCAGCACTCGGGCGCGCGCCCCTGCTTCCCTCACGCCACTCCACCAGCAGTGTCTGACATTGCGGTGCTGACGACGAGCAGCATGGCATGGCTGTCTGTGCTGTGTCCTGCCGCGTCCTGGCCGCCCCCAACCTGTTGTGCAAACTGACGCACCCGATGCTCGCGCTCGGCGGGCCTGCTGCGCGGTTGCCGCAGCCACCAACGCTGCACTTTGTGCTGTCGTGCGGGATGCTGCTCGTGCCACCCGCTGCGCTGAGTGCAGGGCCAGTCCTTGTCACGCCCGTGGCATGCCGCCATGTCAAAGAGGAGCAGTGCATCCACTCGGCTGGGCCTGCATTCACGTGGGCGCAAGCCGCGTGTCGTCCCCCAAGGAGGACCCGCCCAGAAGGCAGGCTGACCAGCGAGCGCGGTCCATGCAGGTCTGCTCAACCTGATGATGCTGATCCTGGTGTGCGCCAACGCGCGGCTGATCGTGGAGAACCTGCTCAAGTACGGCGTGCTGACCAACCCGACCGCCTGGGTCGGCTGGGCGCTGCCCAAGGGCAACGTGCCGCTGCTGCTCTGCTGGCCCGCGCTCGCCGCGTTCGCGGCCGCCGCGCTCGGCATCGAGCTGCTCGGCAACGAGCGGCTCAAGGCCGAGAAAAAGGCGCGTGCGCGCGCGTGCTGGACCCTACCCTAGCCCTGGCTGCATAGGTTGTCCACTGGGAGCGCTCTGCGCTGATTTGGCGCCGCCGGCGAGCCGTTCCTGCTTGCATGCACTGACGCCAGCCGCCCAGCCCGTGCGACACGTCACAGGCAGCGCCCTGGGCTGTGGGCGCCCAGGGCATCGCCCTGCACGCTTGCCAGACCACGCCCCAGTCTGCTGGACAGCAACAGAGCAGCGGGCCGTGCCTTCACAGGCTGCGCCATGGTAACAACAAATAACGCCCCCGGCCTTGCGCACGCAGGCGTCCATGGCAAAGAAGAAGAAGGATGTGCGCCCAAGCGACGCGCGGCGCTTGGCCGCGCGCATGGGCCGCCAGACGGAGGCGCTGCTGCTCGCGCTGAATGCGGCCAACCTGACCCTGACCCTGGCCGTGCCCTGCGCGGTGGTGGAGCTGACGCGCGCGGAGGCCGTGCCGGGCTTCGTGGTCACCATCTTTACCGTCGTGCTCTGGATGAAGCTGGTCTCCTTCGCGCACTGCAACTACGACCTGCGGCGCGCGCCCCGGGCTGGGCAGGGCGCCTCGCCTGTGCTCATTCGCGCACTGCAACTCTGGCCTGCAGCGCGCGCCCCGCGCGGGACAGGGCGCCTGCCCTGTGCTTACCCAACAAGTGCCTCGGGCGCGAGTAGACGTAGCTGTGCGCAGCGCAAGGCGCCGGGTGGTAGCTGCAGCCGCCGCCCTGTCTCACCTGACTCCGCGGCGGATGCAGAGTGAGGAGTGTTGTGGGAGCGCATGCATGGGCTCCTCTGTTGAACTGTTGACCCGGCCGACCGATTCCGACCCTGCCGCGCGCCCCACAGGAGCCGGAGGCGCGCGGCGGACCAGCGGCAGCACGAGCGGCGCGCGCCCGACGCGGACGCCGACGAGGCGACGTCCGGCAGCGGCGGCGTGGTGGCGTACCCGGCCAACCTAACGCCCGGCAACCTGGCATACTTCCTGGTGGTGCCGACGCTGATCTACCAGACGTCCTACCCGCGCTCCACGCGCTTCCGCGGCCGCTGGCTCTTCCTGTGCGCGCCCTGCCGAGCCCGGGCTGTCCCTGTCCTGACCATAAACCTAGTCAGTGCCCGCACTCCATCCGCCATGCGGCCGCTGACTCTTGCTGTGCGCGCCGTGCCGAGCCCGTGCAGTGCCTGTGCTGACCCTAAGCATATACCTGTATTTATGCTCCATGCGCCCCCGCGGCTGCGGCATGGTTTTTTACGCTCCACCGCCGAGCGCGCGCTCTGCTCAAGCCCGCCTGGATGGTTCGCCAGCAGCTGGCAGCGTGCGGAGGGGTGAGAGGCGAAGCGGGGGGGTCTGAAGCGGGGCAGGCGGCGCGGCGCAGGTACGGCGTGCGGCTGGTGGTGGTGGCCGGCGTGGCGCTCATGATCACCGAGCAGTACCTGCAGCCGACCATCGCCAACAGCCTGCACCCGCTGCGGCAGCTGAACTGGCCGCGCATGTTCGAGCGCGTGCTCAAGCTCAGCCTGCCCACGCTCTACGGCTGGCTGCTCATCTTCTACGCGCTGTTCCACCTCTGGTGCGCCCCAGCCGCCCTACCCTAACCCTATCCACGGCTGGCTGCTCACCTTCCACGCGCTGTTCGACTTGTGGAGGGGCCCGGCCTCTGCACCCGCGCGGTGCCGGGCGCGGCGCGCACGGCGCTGCCGCCGGGGTGCTCATGAGCCTGGGTATTCAGGAGGTGCGAGCGCGCTGTGTATGCACGCCGGTGCATACCGAAAGTGGGCGCGCGCTGAGCTGCGCCGCTGACGCGCGCGCGCAGGCTGAACATCGTGGCAGAGATCACGGGCTTTGGCGACCGCGAGTTCTACAAGGCGCGCGCCCCACAGCGCTGACTTGCAAGCTGCGCTGAAGGAGCCGCCTATGCGGCGCCGATTGGAGCTGTGCTCGGCTCTGACCTGTGCATGCTGCGAGGGCGCAGGACTGGTGGAATAGCGACACGACAGGCGCGCCCAGCGCCTCACCCCTTGCACCCCGTGTTTGTGCACCCTGCAGCTGAGACTGTGCAATGGCAGTGCCGCAGCAAAAGGCACAGCAGCTGCACCTGGTGTAGTTTGTAAGCCAGGGAGCCATGCAGGAAACGTCGGCAGCTGCATGGCTTCCTAGCTCACAGACGCAAGCCGGCAGCCCTGGCGCTGCGGAGGGTAGGTTTAGGGTATATGCTTAATCTGGGGTCGCCGCGCAGGCACGTACTGGAAGCGCTGGAACATGCCGGTGCACAAGTGGATGCTGCGGCATGTCTACTTCCCCGCGCTCAGCGCGGGCGTGCCGCGCATGTGGGCCGGCACGCTCGTGTTCGCCGTCTCTGCCGTCTTCCACGAGCTGCTGATCGGCCTGCCGCTGCACATGGTCCGCTGCTGGGCGTTCGTGGGCGTCATGTCGCAGGCGCGGCGCCGCCCGCGCCGCTGCCGCGCATGCCTACGGGCGCGAGCGTGCCTGCTATGGTGGTGCTTTTCCAGAAGTTTTCCGCTCATGAATGTGCGGTGCAGCGTCCCATGTGCATGTGGAGCGCGCTAGGTTTGCCTCGCATGCAAGGTTGCTGCTGGGCAGCTATAGGCATGCGCAGGCGCGGCGAACCTGTCACTGCATAGTTCAAGTTGGACGGCGCGCTGGCTTGTGCGCACGGGTGCTTTCAGGCGGTGCTGTGCAGGAGCAACGACGCTGCTGCTCTGTGTGCCTGCGCATAACAGACGCGTCTGGGGTACTCACGCACGCTCGGGGCTCACGCGCGGCGCCGGTGAGCGCTGCAACAGGTGCCGCTGCTGGTGGTGGCGCTGCCAAGGCTGGCGCCGCTGCCTGCGCGCCCTTACCCTACCGCGGCCCGCGGCGCAGGTGCCGATGCTGTACCTGACCGAGTACCTGAAGCGCAAGGTGCGCAGCGACCAGATCGGCAACTTCATCTTCTGGATCAGCTTCTGCATCATCGGGCAGCCCATCTCCATCATCCTCTACTACCACAACTGGCTGCTCATCAACCGGCCCGAGTGGTGCGCCCGGCCACTCGCACCGCCGCCGCGGCCCGGTGGCAGAAAGCCTGCCACCGTTCTTGCTTGCAAGCGGCGTTCGCCCATGTCTGCGTGGGGTGCCTCCTTATGCGCCCTGCAGGGACAGCAAGGTCGGCGGCGTCGTGGCTTGCCCGCTGCTGTGCTGTCTGCGCGCACTTGGCTTCCATGCGTCCTTTTTCCATGTCTTGATGCGAAGGGCCCTGCAGCTTCGCGCTTGTGGTTTTCCCGGGCCTGGCTAGCACAGTGTGCATGCAGCTCAGCAGCATGCGACATGCAAAGTACCACACGCATGTATGCGCAGAGCTGCTGCAAAGCGACACGCGCGTGCCCGAGGTGGCACGGTCTGCGCAAGATTTTCAACAACTCATGTATTGAGTCAGCAAGAAGTACGTAATGGCGGGACTACTGTGACGGCATTCTGTGGGTGCGCCAGGCTGCCACCGGCTGTGGGCGGCCCGGGCGTGAACGCGACGCTTGCTTTTGCGTCGCCGACATGAGCCTGGCAGGTAGCAGGGGAATAGCTAGGGTGTAGGTAGGATGTGCATCGCGAGACCTGTGACATCGTAGGGGAGGTCTGTGACTGCAGGTGCATTTCATTTGCTGTTTACTAGGTGTGTCATGATCATGCTCTGTCGCTGACAAGGTCTGCAGGTGAGAGTATGTAGGAGGTAGCGCTATGCTTGGTGAGCACAGTGCTGGTCTTTGTTCCTGTAAGGTACCAAGGCGAGATGCTGATGGTTGTAAAGCTACAACGCAGGGGACGTTCACACTACTGGCAAGTCATGCAACATGCAGGTTTCCTCGGACCACTTGAAAAGCGAGACATCGGTTGATGATGGCAGCGAAGCAGAGCTGAAGCCGGGCATTGTGCAAGGCCTTGTGCAAGCATAGCGCTGTCCCTGGTGGCGACCGCCCTGCCTGTGGATGCCGCACGCCGCCAGGGCGCAGCACGGCCGCGATGCATCATTCAGACTCTGGCGTGTTTGAGGCGGCCGCCTACGAGCCGCTGGCGGGCACGTCCAGCACCGAGGACGAGCGCGCCGAGGAGGGCCGCGGCTGGTGGAAGCCTGCGCAGACCTCCTTTGGCACACCCATCGCGCAGGCGCGCCTCAAGGCTCACAGGGCCGCCTGCGCTCCTGCCGCTGGAACTGGTGCACGACGGCAGGTCTGAGCACCCCTGGTGAGGCTGATATGCTGGGCCTGAGCGAGGCTGCTGGAGCTATAAGTGCTGTTTTTCGCGCAGTCCGGGCAGACGAGCGGCGCGGCCTCGCCGACCGGCAGCGGGGCGCTGGGCTCCCACCGGAACTCCCCTCGGTCTTCCAAGAAGGCCGGCAAGGCGGCCGGGTTGCCGCGAGAGAGCCGCGCCAGGCGCGCCGCTCGTGAACGCCGTGGCGGAGCGCTGCCTCTCTACCCACGCTGATGTCGCTCGATGTGTGGAATGCAGGGCGCACATGGGCGCCGGTACTAGCGAAAAGTCGTGCACTTCCTGTGGCGGTGCAGCTCCTTGCAAAGCATGCTATGCGTGGCGGGCAGGCGAGGAACATGGCTGGTCATCACGCGGGCGGCGGTGAAGACGATGTTTGTCTCCGACAAGCGCGGCATCATCCAGGCGTGCGGCCACTGCACCTGCTGCCGCGCGCAGCAGTCCCTGCCTGCTGCAACACTGCAGGCACTGCGCTGCCAACACGGCCGCTCGCGGCGCCCTCCCTTGCATCCGACGAGCGGGCCGCGCCGCGGTGACAAGGCTGCGTGGCTCGCGAGTGCATGCAGCAGGCGTGGAGTCTTTGTGGAACAGACGGCGCTCTTACAGCATCGGAGCATGCCGTGCGCGCGCAAGCCATCTACGTGCCACACGTGCTGACTGCACGGGGGCGCGCCGCCGCGCAGAAGTTCAAGCTGGGCGTGCCCATCCGCGACATGCGCCTGCTGGACCCCAACCTGCTGACGAGCGAGACGGGCAAGGTGCTGGTGCGCGACAACGCGATCGTGTTCAGCATGGAGCACGCGCGGCTGCTCATCACGGCCGACTGCGTCATCATCCCGATGTCCGGCTTCGACCACTCGCCGCTCGCGCAGCACTTCAGCACGCTGCTGGAGGAGCACATCACCGAGGCCGCGCACGAGGCGCAGGCGCGCCGCGCCGCAGCCCCGCCTTGGCTGCCAGGCCGATCCCAGCCGCCGCCGCTGCTGCTGCTGGGCCTCGCTCGCTCCGCCGGTGCACTGTGGCTGAGGGCCGGGGCAGCACTTGCCGGCCAGCCGTGCGGAGGCGCTGCGCGGGCGCAGGCGGTGCAGGCGCGGGACTTTGCGGCGGGGCGCACGGAGCGCTGCGAGGACGCCGCGGAGCAGGACGACGTGTCAGACGACTCCTCAGGCGCGGCCGGCGGGCGCGGGTCCAGAAGCGGGGGCCTGCATGGCGGCGCCCCGGGGGGCTTGCCTGTGCGCGAAGGGGGCTGCCTGTGCGCTGCAAAGCGCCGCGGGACAGGCGTGTGGGCATCCGGCTGATAGAAGCACCTGGCCGTGTTGCCTGTGCCCAGGGCAGCTCGCGTGAGCATTTGCCAGACGTGTGACAGGCTGTGCTGCGCAGGGTTCCGGCACGAGGTGATGCCGCTGCCCTTTGAGCTGCAGATGCTGGAGGTGCGGTGCCCGGCCGAGACGTGCCCACCGTGTGGCAAGGCAGAGCATGCGCATGCGCGGGCCTGCGGCTCATAGCAGAGCGCGCCGGTGTCCTGACAGCGCAGCGCGCTGCAAGTGGCACCCTGTGCGATGGGGCGGCCCCCTGTCCTTGATTCTATCTCCATTTGCGCCAGCTTCAGCAATTGAAAACCCCGCATGCCGCTCAAGCAAGCGCTCCCAATAGTGCGCTCAGAAGTAGAGCTCAGCAGCTCGGGCGGCCTTCGACTACTGAGCGGGCTGCCCCCGCCGCTTGGCCTGCCGCCGCGCGGTGACGCGCGCGCCGGGCGCCAGGTGTCGCTCGGCGCGGTGTGCGCGCTGTGCTCGCAGCTGGTGAAGGAGCTGGAGGCCGTGGCGCACCCCGCGCTGGACGCGCTCACCAAGCACGTGCGCGCCCGCCTGGCCGCGCCCAACCCTAACCCTAACCCGCTGCAGCGCCCGCCTAGCCGCTCATACGGCGCGCCGCGCCCGCCTGGGTGCAGTGCACAGTGCGGAGCCAGGCTGCGCGCAGCTTCGCGCGCCGCGCCCGCCATCAGGCATGCGCGTGCCCGCTGCGCCCCGCCGCTCCCTCCAGCGCGCCCGGCCACGCACGCCTGGCACCTCCGCCGACCCTGCAGACCGCTCATGCAGGGTGCCCCCCCGCCCTCGCCCTGGTTTTGGGAGTTCGGTCACAGACGCGCGCGCGCGCAGGTGACCACCGGCAACCTGGAGCGCGTGCGCAAGGTGAAGACGCGCCACCAGCGGCTCTGGACGCGCGTGGTCACCGTGCGCGAGGAGCTGCAGGCGCGCCCGCCTGGGCCGGCCCGAGCACCGAGCGCGGGCCGGGTGGCTGATGGTGCCGTGAGGCGCGCCGGGGAGCGCCCTTGTGTGCGGTGCGGCTGCTGAGTCAGCGGCTGGGGCCTCCACTCCCTGCACAGCACCGGCGACGCGCACCGCTGCGCTGTCGCCCACCCTGCACCGCCCCGCCAGGCCGCCCCGTGCCGCACCGCCGGCACCAGCGGCAGCGTGTGCCCAAGGCCCGCCCCTGGGGACCGCGTGAGGGTTTTACTTACAGGGTTGTGCCGCGCGCGCAGCGCTTCCTGGAGGATGACGACGACATGATGAAGATGTGCCTCACGCGGAAGAAGCTCCTGGAGCACGCCAATGCCAGCTCCGGTGCGGCTGCGCACCCCGCGCATGCCAGCCCTGCCCAAGCCCTACCCTTGCCCCCGAGCAGCCCTAGCTGGCTGGCACAGACGTTCAACCGAACACGCCTGGGTGCGCGCGATGGGCGCGCAGACTCTGAGCTGAGCTGAGTTATTTCTTTCGCCTAGCACGGCGTGTTGCAAGCACGCACGCATGCTGGGCTCGCAGCCCGGGCGCAGGCTGTGTGCCGAGCCTGCGCCCGAGCCCGAGCACGCCCTCAGCTTGTGCGCTGGGGCGGCCGCCGCGCCGCCCGCGCGCCGCGCGCCTGACGGCGGCGCGCCGACAGGCCTGGCGTCGGCGCCGTCGCACTCGCTCTACGGCGCGCGGCGCTCGGGCAGCCTGGCGGTCGGCAGCCTGCCGCGCTTCAGCGGCTGGCAGGGCGGCGGCACGCCCTCCAGCCCCACAGGTGGCGGGGGCGCCGGCGCCGACGGCGCCGCAGAAAACGACGACTCGGAGGAGAGCATCGAGGCGGTGGAGAACCTGCTGGAGAGCTACTTCATGCAGATCGATGCGTCCTACGACCGCCTCGTGTCCATAGGCCCGCCCTTTCGGCCATCGTCATAGCAAAGAAACGAATACCTACACTCACAGCGTGAAAGCAGTAGAACGAACGCTTGAGCTGCGCGCCGTGGCCGGCTGCCGGCGGCTGAGTGGGCGTGCAAGGCGAGGCGTCGGTGTTCGGAGAGCCGCTCGCACGCCACAGGAGCTTTCTGCGGTGCGGTGCGCCTTTTGTTTGAGACCGTCGCACGGTGCGGCGTGCTCCCATCGGTCCCAAGGGCAGGGCAAAGCGGGGCCGCATACGAACTGTGTTGGGGCCAGGGTAGGGTATGTGAGGGATTTGACGCCAGGGTACAGGGTAGCGCCGCGCCTGAGACGCGCGTGCGCGGGCGCCAGGCGAGTACATCAAGGACACGGAGGAGTACATCAACATCGAGCTGGACAGCAGCCGCAACCGGCTCATCCGCCTGGAGATCATCATCACGTCCGCCACGTTTGGCGTGGCCATGTTCTCCCTAGTCGCGGGCGCGCGCCCGCCCTAACCCTACCCCCGCCCCGTCTGCATCGGCGCGCCACAGCCGCGCCGCGCGCCTGCTGGCGCGCTTGCGCAGCCGTGCCAAGCCCGCGCGCTCTCCAGTGGGGGACCCCGCGCGGCTGCGTTTGAAGGCATCGGGCGCGCTCTGCTGCAGCAGCGTGCACACTCGTGGCTTGGGCGGGCCCGTGAGGACCCGTGCACAAGCACTCTGTGGCCTGCGCTCCCAGAGGCGTCCTGGAGGCCGAACGCGGCGCCGAACAGGCACAGAGTCTTGGAAAGCGAGAGTCTCTATAAACAGCGCAAGACAGGGAAAGAGAGGGGAAGAGAGAGAGCGAGAGAGAGTGGAAGAAAGAGAAAGAGACTGACAAGCGGCGGGGTGTGGCCGGCGCAGGCATCCTGGGCGAGAACCTGGTGCTGCCGCGCCGCCTCATGCACAACGCGCACAGCTTCTGGGTCGTCAACGCGGTCACGTTCGGCCTGTGCCTGGTGTGCTTCATGGGCCTCATGGCCTACATCCGCTGGCGCCGGCTCATGTGACCCCGCGCCGCGCGCGGCGCACGGCCGCGCAGCGCACGGCCGCGCGGCGCCGCGCCCGCGCCGACGCGTCGCCCGCCCTGCCGAGCTTGATTACTCGTTTTTCTCAATGTGCAGGAGCGCCGCAACAGTGGCGCTCCCTGCAAGACCGTGCGCTGCCGCGCGTGCCGCCCTGCTGTGCCGGCACAGCGGCGCCTCGTCTGCTCGGGCGCGGGCGGGCGCTGCTGTGCCACGTGCACCGCGGCGGCGCGCACGCCAAGTGCCGCCTTGCGCTGTGTCGCGGGGCCTGTACATTGCAAACTTGCCAGGGGCCATAGCCGTTCGCTCTCCCTGGGCCTCTTTGGCAGAACCTGGCTTACTGGGATGCGCGTGGCAGCGTGAAAACACATGCTGGAGTTTTGCCAGATGGGAATGTTGACGGCGCCTCTTCACGCCTGGCCTAGTTGCCCGTTGCTTTCGCCGCAGTTGCAGCATGTATTCGAAGTGATACCCGCTTTAGAGCCGCCGGGGGCACGGTGCCGCCGGCCCGCCAGGACAGGCAAGCAGCCGCGGTAAGAAAAGTACAGAGTTACAGCCGCGTGAGCACAATGCCCGTGTCGCATCAAGCCGTAAAACATGGCGGGCTAGCAGAGGCGCAGCGCGCAAACACCAGTGTAATGGGGGAAAAGCAAGGGCCGGCTGTACTTGCGGTCTCTACTTCGGCAGCCAAGAGAGGTCGGCCTCCCTGCCCAAAACACAGTGAGGTGTGGACGCGCACTTCCCGCGGCATGCTTCCAACATACTTCGGCAAAACCTAACCTAGCCAAGGTGGGCGCGGGGGCGGCCTGCCTGATTACTTCAAGCCATGCGGCGCGCGCCGCATGTCAGCCCAATAAAGCCCGGCGCCGCAAACTTCAGACGCAGATTTAGGCTCCGCTGTGCGCCAAGCCTGACATGAGCGCGGCGCCTCACGCTAGACCTGGCAAGGCGCCGGCAGTGCATGCAGCCAGCGCCGCAAGAGCGCGCGTGCATGCCCGGCTGCCAATCCTAGTCAGGCCGATTTGGCGCTGTAGACAGTGTATACTAACGACTCTGCAAGACCGCTACGACCCACGGCGACGACGCGCCCGGCGACATATTACTCGCCGCCCACTTCGCTGCCTTGGTCGGACTTCGCGTAAACAGGCACACGCCCGTGGTGATGGCCGACATGCGGGCTGCGCGCGCGCGCTGCAGCGCGCGGCGCTGCCAGCCGCAGGCATGCCACGGCCCTGAAAGGGCCGCCACCTCCCGGACACCCCACTTCTCTCGCACTTCGCGGCACCCAAGACAGCATCATTCGAGGCGCCCGCGCCCTGTGGCTGCAGGGCGGCAGCCGCCCGACCGGCGCGGCTGCCGGATAGGTCTGCCCACATCACGATTCCTTCCGGCCACATGCAAGCGCGCAGCCTGCTCAGGGCCCCAGTGCATGACGAGCAAAAACTCGCGGGCAGGTCCTCCCCTTTGCAGCGCCTGGGCGATCCTGAGATCGCTCCAAGGCATCGCCAAGGCCCAAAGAGACACCTTCGATGTCGCATTCGTGCGCTACTTCAGGCCCGCCTAGGGATTTGCCAAGGGCGGGCGGCGCGGCTGCCCGGCGCCCATGCACAGCCGCATAGCATGCATCCCGGGGGCATGGCTCCGGCTGGCACGGGCGCGGCGCGCGTAGCAGCCCTGCGCCAGGTCCAGCACTATGACGTCTGGCCCGGCAGCAGCCGCAGCCTTCATCAAGCGCAGCCGCTGCATCGCCGCGCCTGCTCCTGAGCCTGGGCCTCCGCGTCAACAATCGCCCTGCACGCCCCCGCGCCACGCCTCAGTGCCGCACGCAGGGCGCGCCCAGCCAGCACGCACGCCGGGAGCCCGCCCCACCCCACGTGCGCGTCCGAAATGGCGGCGCTGCGCAGCCCGGCCGCCCCTCTGGGAGCACAGCCTCTCTGGCACAGGCTCGCAACATCTGAGCGCGCGCGCAACACCGCGCGCACGAGCCTGCATGCGCGCATGAGTATGCGCGCATTGAGCTTCCGGATGCACGTGCGCGCACGCGCCCGGCGTCGGATCCCACGCGTCGCCGGGCACAGGTAGCCCGGCGCAGCGGGCAGGGCCAGGGCCGCGAGGCGCGGCGCCGCACCGCAGGTCCGAGATGATTGCATCAAAGCCCGGGCGCTGCGCTGGGTCGGACGCCCAGCAGCGGCGCATGAGCGCCACGTACGCATCGTGCTGCCGCAGCGGCGGCGACGGCAGCGCCGACGGCGCGGGCACCTCCGGGCGCAGCCCGCGGTCGACCACCGCAATGACCACCTGCGGGCTCGGACAGGCTTACGCAGCTGCGACAGTCTCCCTGCGTGGAGATCCTAGGGGCCCCCAGGGGGCTGCTGCCCTCCCATGCTCAGACAAGTGAGCACTTGCACCGCACCCAGATCTGCCTCTGAAGCCATCTTCAGGCCTGACAAGTGAAAGGCTTAGCAACCGGCTGGCAACACTTGACAAGCGGCAGTCGCCCCGCATATCGCCAGCTCCCTCCTTACTGAGCACCGCCCCCGCGTGCAAGCGGCGAGCCCGCCCGGCCATGCGGGGCGCCGCGCCTGCCAGGGGCCATCATAGTCCTCCCAGGGCACCTGCCACGTCAGCAGCTCCCACAGGATGACGCCGAACGAATACACTGCGCGCCCGGCCACACTGCCCCGTCAGCTTAAGGTTGCCGGGCCACGTCACAGACATGAATGCAACCTCGGCCCCGGCCTGCCCGAGCGGCAGCGGCAGGGGCGGGCCCGCGCGCATCAAGCGGGGGTTGGCGCAGCAAGCGGCTCGGCGCACTGCATGCAGAGCTGTGCGTCTGCAGACGCGCGCAGCTACGGACAGCGTGCGCATGGGCCGTGCCCAGGCCCGTGCGCGCACCGTCACAGCTGCAGTCGTAGCTGCACCCTGCGAGGACCTCCGGCGCGAGCCACCTGGCCCGCCCGCGCGCGCAGAGTCGGCCGCAGCGCCCAACCCCCTCTGGCCAGGGGGCGAAAGCTGATCCTGCTCAGGTGGCTGCCGGCTGCCAAGCAGCCCACCCATGCATGCTCGGCTGTCTGCAGCCACGACCGCCGACCCGCGCGATGCAGGCCGGCCTGCCATGCAAGCACACGCGCCTTGCCTTGCACCGAGCCGCCCCACGTGCATCGGCCCCCTGCAAGCAACCTTGTACGAGGCCACTCCCGCCATTTAGACATGTAAAACCAGCTGAGCTGCAAGGTGCATAGTGCGCAGCGTGCACACGCACTGCCCCGCACCGAGGGTTGGTGGCCGCGATGGACGCGGCGGCAGACGCCGCCCGCCGCCTCGCGCACGTCGCAGGCCTGCGCGTTTGGGCCGGCGCTCGGCGCCCGCGCCTTGACGGCGACGCCGTCTGCCAGCGCTGTCACCGGGCAGGTACACCACGGCACGCCCGACACAATAACACAGCAACAAGGCAGTCGCTTGCAACGGCGAGCACGCGCACGGAAAGCGTTGCAAGACAACAGCCGGGCAGAGTCATGCCCGTCCGCCCGGTACCCCGCGCGCGGCAGGCAGCCTCGCAGGCACGGCCCGCACCACCGCAGACGTCCGGACTGGTGCCGCTGCCGCCAGGCAGGGCATCCCACGGCAGACGCCGGCCGCGCGGCGCGGCGCGCAACCGCCCAGCGCGGGTCAGCGCACACAGGTTGGGGCTCGCGGGTTAGGGTACGCAGGGTTGGAGCACGCGGCAGGCGCACCCGCCCAGCGCGGAATCCATGACGCGCGACAGGTTGAAGTCGCACAGGCGCGCGTGCCAATCCTTGTCCACGAGAAGGTTGGCGGACTTGAGGTCGCGGTGCAGCACGGGCGGCGCGCGGCTGTGCAGGTACAGCATGCCCTTGGCCGCCTCCAGCGCCAGCGCCAGCCGCCGGCCCCAGCCCAGGTCCGCCGCGGCCGCCTGCGCGCCGCGCGGGCCGTCGGCGCGCCGCGCCGCCTCTCGACATGCCAGACGCGCCTGTTCTTGCAGGCCAGCATCCAGCCGCAGCTGGCTGGTGCGCGGACGAGATTCATACGCGCGCGGCTAATGGGTCCAGGTTTCGAGCGCAGGGTCCAGGTTTCGAGCGCAGGGCGTCGGCCAGCGGCAGGGCGCTGCAGCCGCGCTCTCACCCGCGTGCACAGCCTCTCCGAGCACGCTGCGAGAAGACATGCCTTAGGCTTACGCTGTCGCCTCTGCACACAGCGGCGCACCGGCGAGGCGCGCGCGCGCGCCAGCACGTCCAGAAGCGACCCGCGCGCGCAGAAGGCCGTGACCATGCACGGCGGGTCCGGGCAGGCGCCGAGGAAGAGCACCACATTGGGGTGCCGCAGCGCCGCCATCAGGCCCGCCTCGCGCGTCAGGCCCTCCAGCAGCGCGGGGTCCGCGCCGCCCCTGCCACCGCACCGCAGGCATGGTCAGCGCTGGCGTGCCGGTCGGGATCCCACGCTGTGCAGCTACCTGGTGCACGTCGCTCCAGCGACCACACCCGCCGGGCGCTCTGCGCCATGTCGGCCACCCCGCGTCAGGAGCCAGCCAATTTGCCTGTTTAAAAAAGCGGCTGCAAGCGCCTAGCTCCACCAAAGTACAGCTCCATAAACCCTATCTAACCCTAGTTAACCCTACTTCTTGCTCCGCCAGGGCCCTCTCGCAGCGCGTGACGCCCTCTTGTTGCGGCACTCGCCACGCACGCACGGCACTGTGCTGGCCAGCCGTAGCTTACAAGCTGCCCGCAGCGTACACGCCGGGCTGCGCAATCTGCGCCCCTCCGATCCCACAGCCTGTCAGCATACACCAGATAGCAGCGCTCGTGTGCCGCATTCACGCTTGCGCATCCCCAGCCAGCAGTGCAGCAGCACTGGCGTGCCCCCCAGCCCTGCGACCAGGGGCGAACTATCACACCCGCGTACACCCAGCGGGTGGCAGTTAGTAAGGCGGTTGATGCCAGCAGGGCGCTCCACAGCGCCGGGTGAGCTCTTGAGGCTGCGAGCTGCATTGGAGTGAGCGCGCGCAAAGGTTATTTCGCAATCAGGGTAACCCTGCACCGACTGTCAGATAGCGCTTAGCCCCTACCCAGCGGGTTGCGCGTCTGCTGGGCGCACGATAGATATGCTGCAAACCCCATGCATAAACTATCTTTGCGCATGGGTGCAGCCCCGCAGTCCATGAGGTCTAACCGAGACGCGGGTATTGCTATTTGAAAACTATACCAATCCCCTCCTGTGCGGCGCAAGCCCGCAGGAAATTTCTTGACCCCTCCGGGGGCACCCACATATACACACACTGAACAACATTAAATAACATTCTAAATTCACATAACTTGAGGAAACACACAGCATCATATATCGCACGCTAGAGAGCGCACCTATCTTTCATGTTATCAAACCCTATCATAAAGCATATTTAAATATGCGGTAGTGCTGGGGCGGTACGACCGCAACACCCTCCTGACAAGAGAGTCCTTATGTGGACAGGACGCACCGGTGCGCAGACGCCAGTGACGCAGGGGCGTTGGGCGCGTCCCACGGCTCGGGGTGAAGCACGCCCGGCTCGTTCAGCAGCTTGATGGCCACCGTCGTCTCGCGCCACTTGCCCAGGAACACGCGCCCAAAGGAGCCCTGCGCCGCCCAGCACAACATAGAGCACATCAAAGCAATAGAAAAGACCTCATCGTCACACCAAACAACCCACCGCATACAAAGAGTCGTAGAGGGGCACAGGTCCCTGGCCGCTCGCGCGAAAAGCGAGCGCTTACTGCCCACCAAAAAGGAAAGTATGTACAGCAACGGTGGGCAACACGCAGCTCGCTTCACCCACGCGTCTGACGCAACAACAACGGGCAGGCCGCGCGCCTGCCCAATCAGGCGGCTGAACTGCAGGTCGGAGAACGCAATGAGCTCGCCGCCGTTCGCGCCGCCAAAGCTCCACGCCTCGCCGGCCAACGGGCCTGAGGCCTGCGCAGCCGCGGGCCCGCCGCCGCTGCGCCCGCTGCTGCCCGGGCTGCCGCCGCCGGCCTCCGCGAGGCGCAGCGCCTGCGCGCCGTGGCGCTCCGCGCCGCCGCCGTCCGCGCCGGCCCCGCTGCCTGTGCGCGCAATGCCGGCGAACGGCGTCGCGAGGCGCCCGCCGGACGGCAGCGGCCAGAGCGGGTCGGCCAGGCCGCGGCGCGCCGCCGATAAACTCTGCGCCGACCACGTCCGCGGCCCCAGGCCGCAGGCCTCACGCGCGCCCGCGTCCGCCAGGCTGCTCGTGCTGGCGACTGAGTGAGCGGCCGAGCGGCCGTCGGCGCTGCTGGGCGCGCCCGCGTAGCCCGGCGGCTCGCTCGCGTCGCTGACCTTGGCCGAGAGGCCGGCGCGCGGCGACCAGCGCGCGCTGCCGTCCGCGGCGCCCGCGGCCAGCGCCCGCCGCCGCCGCACGACCAGGAGCGCGACCACTGCTGCGCGGCGCGCCCCGGTGGTCACCACCAGGCACAGTATGCACAGGACAAGCGCCCGCCGCCGCACCGACAGCAGCGCGCCAGTCACAGCCCGCCTCGGGCTCGTTCGCTGAGGTGCGGGATCCGGGCAGCGCGCGGCACCGCTGCGCGCAGGGAGGAGGCAGGCGCGCGCCCTCGGGCAACATAGAAGGGAGACGAGGCGGCCGCGCACCTGCAACCAGCACGGCAAGCATCGAGACGCCCGCGACGAGGCCCGCAGTGGTGGCGCTGAGCTCGTGCGGGGTCGCGGGCGCCGCGCCGTCGCTGCCCGTCAGCACGGCGCGCACGCGCGACTGCGCGGGCGCGCCGCCGCCGGGCGCGCCGGGGCTCGCCGCCGGCGCGGCCGGCTGGACGCCGGCCTTCACCCGCTCCGCTGTGGTGAGGCAGCGCGGGTCGTCCACGTTGCCGCACTGCGCGCGGCAACATACTTCCCTGGTCACAGGGGGTACACCAGGTCTGTGCAGCGACCGCTGTCAGCAGAGGCGCTGCCTGCCCCGCCCGGTCCCGCTTCTTAAAGGGCACGCGTCCCTGATCAGGGCGCGCCATGAAAGCTCTGCAGCAACACCCAGCCCAAAAAACCCCGCTGCTGGAGAGCCTGGCACGGGCCGGGGGCGCACGTCGTACAGCTGGTGCGCGGCCAGGCGCAGGCTGGACACGGCCATGCCCTGGCCCTGCAGGCGCAGCAGCAGCTCGCCATTCGCCGCCGCGCCCGCCACCAGCTCCTGCGTGACGTGCGCCGACTCGCGCGAGTCGGTCGAGATGCGCAGCGCCACCTGGACGTGCGGTTCGCTGGCGGACGCAGGCGTCACTTGCGACCCCGCCGGCGCCGCCTGTGGGCCTGCGCGCGCCGCACACTGCCTGAGCACGCGCACACGCTCTGCCGCGGCCCTGCGGGACGCGCGCCTGCCCGCGTGCACGCAGGCGCGCGCTCAGACGCAAACGCGCGCTCACGCAAATCCAGCGCCACCCCGCCCGCGCGCACGTACCGCGCAGGTCACCTGACCCGCCAAACATGCGCCTGCCAGGCGGCACGTGTTGCTTGCGCGCGGCACGGCCCGGGCGCGCACCCACGCCCGCCTGCCGCAGCCGCCGGCCGCCGATCGAGCTGAGCGACGAAGAGACCACGCTCGCGCCCAGCGGCGGCGCGCCCGGACCGGGCGCGGCCGCCGCGTCGCCGCCCGCGCCGCCGCGCCCGGCGTGCTGCTTGGCGGCGTGGCCGGCCAGGCGCGCGAGCGTCTCCGAGCTCGGCCCCACCAGCGGCAGAAACTCCTCGACCGACAGGATCTCGATGTCCTCAAAGTCCACCTCCACCAGCGTGTAGTTGAGCTGCTCGACGAAGATCTCGCGCAGGCCCTCCGTGAACGGCTCGATTCCCGGCCCGAACAGCTGGTAGGTCACGTGCATCCACTGCGCGCAGTTCGAAGCCGGCGCCGGCGCGGACGGCAGCGCGGGCGCGGGCGCGCGCGCGGGCCCGTTCAGCTGGTGCCGCCCCAGCAGCGGTACGGGCGCCTGCAGCAGCGCGCGGCGGGCGCCGCCGCCCCACGCAGCAGCCGCGCCGGCGCGGGCGCCGCCGGGCGCCCGCCACGCGCCGGCAGGGTGGGCGCCCGCGCCGCAGCACGCCAGCAGCGCGAGCGCCGCGGCCAGGCGCAGCGCCCAGGCATGCCTGCGCGCCACGGGGCGCGCGCTGAGCACACGCAAACCCTGTGCGCAAGGTACAACCTGCGATGCCTTGCATAATCTGTGAGGGTGCGGCCAGGAGCCGCGCCGCACAGCCCCAGGGCGCCGACCATGGGTCACCAGGGCACCCGGCTGTGGCGAGCATGCAATGTCAGGGCAACGGCCAGCGGTGCTTCAGCACCTGCCCATCACTCGACGCAGGCCCTGGCCCGCCGAGCCGGCCGGAGGCTCATCCCAGCGGCCTCGCCCGCGACGCTGCGGAACCGGGCCGGTACAGCCTGGAGCACCGCTCCGTGGGGTTTCACGGCTCAAGCTGCCGTGCCGCGGGAGAGGCGCGATAAATAAAGGAGGCCTCCCGCCCTGCACGCCGCGAGCAGCGAGCAAGGGCACCCCCTGGCGGACGCAGCAAGAAAGGGGAACACGCAGACAGTTCGCAACAATTTTATGTAGCTATTGCAGAGTAGCTACGGGATCCGTAGGCAGGATGGGCTGCCTAGGTGCCCACTGGCGCTGCCCACCTTGGCAGGGTTTAAGCAGCCTGGCAGGGTAACAGGCTTGCCACATTCGCCATCGACCGCGGAGACAGGGAGACACCAGGCACTTGCATGGGACGACCTCCCTGACGACAGGCAATGCTGGAAGCCGGCTGGGTGAGCCTGCTGGCGTACGTGCCCCTGGCCCTGCACACATACTGGGCGCTCGCGGCTGGCGCGGCGCTGCTCGCCCTCGCCCCCGCGCACCTCGCTCCCGCTTTCAGGCGCGGGCGCAGCGTCGCTGGCGCTGCTGCGCAGCGCCCGCTGCGCTCACCTGGCCGTGCTCGTTAGGTAAAGGCGCTGAGTGATCTGGCGCGGCCCGGGCATGATCTGGGCCGGCGGGCGCGCGGCGGCAGGGCCGCGGTCGTCCTGTCTGCCTGCCGCGGCAAGACCTGGGACGCCAAGCCCGCAGTCGCGCTCGGGCCGCTGACGGTCGGGGCCCCGTTGCTCCCCCGCACCCGCCCCTGCACGCGCCGCCGCGCCTGTCCTGTCACGCACGCGCTCCGAGCCTGCGCTCCCCCGTACGCCCCCGCCGCGTCGCCCCGGGCCAACAGGGGCGCGCCGCGCAGGGCCTGTCCGTGCCGCAGAGCTGGTTTGCGCACTTTTACGACGTGGGCGCCGCAACCAATGCCGCCGTGCTCGCCGGCCTGCTCGCCCTCACGGCCGCCCCAGCAGCTCGCCCCCGGCCCCATGGTTTGGCTCAGCTTGATGGCGCCGACGCCGCGCTCGCCGCGCTTGGCCTGCTGCAGCTGCACCTGTGCCGCCGGCTGGCGGAGGCCAACTGGCTCGCGCGCTACCCGCCTGGCGCGCGCATGCACGTCATCGCCTACGCGTTTGGGCTCAGGCGCGCGCCGCAGCGCCCAAGTGCGGCAGGCGGTGGTGCCGGCCGTGCGGGCGGGGTGCTCACAGGGCACCGGGGGGGGCAGCATGCCTCCTGCCTGTCCTCCTGTCGCGCATGCGCGCTGAGCTCCGGCACTCTGCCGCATGCCTGGCGCCCCCGAGACGGCCTGGGAGGGCGCTGTACCTGACGGCTGCCCCCGCCGCGCAGCTACTACGTGGTGCTGCCACTATCGCTGCTCCCCGACGGTGCCTGGCGGCAGCTGGCCGCGCGCGCCTGGCCCGCGGGCGCGCCTGCGGCGTCGTCCGCCGCGCTGGCGCGCGCGCGCGCGGCCGCGCTCGCCCTCCCGCCGCTGGGCCTGCTGGCGCGCGCGGCCTGGAGGTGTACGGTAGGTCATTGTAGGGATTGTGTTCAGCATGGGGGTGCAGGAGCGGCACGGCTCAGCTGAGGGGTTGCGCGGAGGAGGTCCTGCGCCGCGGCGTCCGGGAGGCCTGGCCGGCTTGCCCGGCATGCAGACGCATGCATGCGCACGCCGTGCGGCAGCGGCGAGCACGCGCGTGCGTCCGCACGCTGCATGCGAGCCCCATGCGCGGAAGCGCACGGGCCCTCCCCAGCTGGCGCCCGGACCAGCGCGCAGCCGAGGGCGCGGCGCCCCGGCGGCGCGCAGGGCGCGGCCGTGTTCCTGGCGGGCAACGCGCTGCAGCTGCACTCGCACTGGCTGCTCGCGCGCCTGCGCCCGGCGCGGCCGGCGCGGCCGGCGGCCGCCCGGGACCCCGCCGCCGTCCCTGATCCAGACCCCGGCTGCGGCGCGGCTGTGGCCGGCGGGTACCGGCTGCCGCGCGGCGGCGCGTTCGAGCTCGTCTCCTGCCCGCACTACCTGGCCGAGATCGTGATCTATGCGGGCCTGGCGCTGGTGGCCGGCCGCGGCCGCCTGCTGCCCTGGCTGGTGCTGGCCTGGGTGGTGCGCGCCCGATGGGGTTAGGGTCGAGGCCCTGTCATGTTGACCGGCAAGGCGGCCCACGGGTGAGGCGGGGCGGCATGGCTAAACTTACCCTATGCCTGCAGGTGGCCAACCTGCTGCTGGCGGCGGGGCCGACGCACCGCTGGTACCGGCGGCACTTCAGGGACTACCCGGCCCGCCGCCGGGCCATCATCCCCTATGTGTACTGAGCCGCGCTGGGCGGCTGCATCATGATCGCAGTGCACTCTACTCGTTGTGGTTTGCGCCATGCAGTGTTGCCAAGCGCTGGCATCGCCGCGGGCACTGCCCAGCTAGACCACCACCCTCCCTTCATCTTTTAAAAACAATGAAGCAACAAGGCATGCCGTTCCACTGCCTAGGCATGCCGATACGCTGCCCAAGTCGAGCCAGCTCACACACAACCTGCACCCGCCTAACTAACACGCACCAGTCCCAACAGTGTGGCCACCCACCGGCGAATCCAACCAGCCTGCACCAAAGCAGCCGGGCCAGTCCCAAAACTCTTGCAGCCCAAGCCAAGGAAGCTCAGGGCACAGCCAGGCAGGCACGCCACCGCAGCGCCCTTGCCCAACATGCTGAACAGCCTCGCGCCGCGCCGCGCCCGCAGGCAGCACAGCCAAGCCGGCGCTCACGCCCGCGCCCGCTCACGCGCGCGCCTGCTCACGCCTGCACCTGCGCGGCCGCCTGCCGCGGCGGCGGCGCTCGAAACGCGGGCACGCCGGTCGCGCCGCGCCCCGCCACCAGGACATTCACGTCGTACGTGCCTGCGCGCGCGCGACACGTGAGGCAGCGCTTGCCGGCCGGCGGCGGCTGGCGGAGGGAGCCGACGACCCCCCGTGTGCAGCGACGGGGATGCAGCGAGCTGCGCAGCCCCAGTCGCATGCGCTCGGTGCCTGACCAGAGGCCAGCATGCAAGGGTGCTGATGACCTGGGAGCCGCCAGACAGGACATCGCCACGACCGGCACGCGCCTGGGTGGCGGCAGGGCGCGCGCTCACTGCGGCAAGAGGTGCCAGGCTGCGGGCCCGGCAGCGCCCCTCCCCCCGCGACAGCCAAGCTGCTCGCAGGCGGGGGAGCAGCCTCGCAGGCGCATGAGGCCGCACGGCCGCAGCTCGGAGGGCCGCAGGAGGGGCGGCGGGGACAAGCGAGCAGCCTCGGCGGCGCGCAAGGCTGCCCGGCCGCGGCTTGCAGGGAAATAGGAGGGGCGGCGGGGGCGGGCCGTCCTAGAACTAAGTGGGGTTAGGGTCAGGATCAGAGGAACACGCGCCCTCGTAGGTGTAGTAGGCCTCCATGTCGCAGAAGGCCTTGGCGACCAGAAAGTCGGCGACGATGCCGTTGCCGCCCAGCAGCTCGCGGCCGAGCGCGACCACCTCGCGCCCGCGCAGCGTCGTCCACGCCTTGGCCATGCTGGCCGCCTCGTGCGTCATCTTGCCCTGCGGCGCTGGGCGCGCGCGCCGGTGAGCGCGCGAGCCGGCCGCCCGCGCGGCGCGGCCGCGCGGGCCTTGCCAGCCGCGCCGGGCGCGACCCTGCTCAGCGCGCTCGCGCTCCGCTCGCGTCCCGCCTCCCGCGCCTGGGCAGCACTGCCCACGCGCGCTGGCTGCCATCATGCAGAGGTCAGCCTCGTGACAGACCGTGCGTCCCATCACAAGCGCCACGATGTTCACACGGCCCAGAGCCACGCGGCGCGCCGCGACGTGCACGCGGCGCGGGGGGAACCGCGGCGCGGCGCCGCGCGGCGGCCGGGCGCGCCTGCTCGTGCAGCACCGACAGGCGCCAGGCCATGAGGAACATGGCCTGCACGTCGCCCTGCATGCGCGCCAGCCGCTCCTGCACCAGCTGGAACGCGCCCAGCGGCGATCCAAACTGGCGCCGCTCGCGCACGTAGCGCGCGCACATGTCGTACACGCCCATCGCCAGGCCCACCGGCTGCCAGGCCACCATGATGCGCGAGATGGCCAGCACCTTGTTGGTGTCCTGGCGCGCTCGGCCGCGGCGCGTAAGAGTCGCTGGCCAACGCTGTGCGGCTGGCAGCCCAGCGAGCGGCTGATAATCTTGCATGTCCAGCAGCCTCTTACCGGGCTGTGGTGAGGCTCGCGCCTGCCTGTTCTTGGGCGTAGCAGGCGCGAACCTTCCAACCCCAAGAGGAGGTGCGACATCAGCTGTTGTACGGACAGGCAGCCCTCGTGACAACTGCCCCAGAAGCGCATGAAAACAGTGCGCCTTGCCAGCGGGAAGTGCTGCGTGCTCGGGGCCACCTTGAACGAGTTCACGCCGGGCAGGCGCGCAGAGTCCGGCACGAAGCAGTCGTCCAGGTAGATATCTGCGTCCAGACGCCCCCGCCATGTCGATGCTCTTGTACCGCCGTGCACTGCCATGCAACCCTGAAGTGCCTTGCACAGGGCATGCAGGCAGCGTGCAAGGCAGAGGCGCGCGCCTGCGTTCTGCACGCAGCGCAGCGCGATCTTGTTCTGGATCTTCTCCGTGCGCAGCCCCTTGGCGCCCTTGCGCACGATGAAGCAGTTGACCTGCATGCAGGCAAAAAGGGGTCAGCAAGGGTGTCCGGGTTTTTTTTTTTTTTCTCTTGCTGCTACCCTCAGCACGCAGCGCCGGGCACGCTGCCGCAGGTGCGCCGCACTGCAAGTAAACCTGCGCCGCCCAGGCGCATCCAGTGCGCGGCAGCGCTGCAGCGCCCGCACCTGGTTGGTGCCCGTATTGCGCGCCCAGATGCAGATCACGTCCGCGAAGGTGGCGTTGCCGATCCAGCGCTTCCGCGCGTTCAGGACCCAGCCGCCGTCCACCTGCGCGCGCCGGCGGCTGTCGCCGGTCAGGGCGGGGCGCGCATCATGCGCATGCACCTGACGTAGCACCGCCAGCCACGGCCTCGCACGGTCTGCGTGCAGCTCTCACAGTGGCAGGCTGGCTGCCCTGCACCCCGCACAACTGCTGCGCTCCGTAAGCTGGCTGACCCTGCACACCGCACACCTCCTGCGCTCCGTGAGAAAGCTGCGCATGCACACCCAGCGCTGCAGGAGCGCGCCCCGGCATCGAGCAGCCCACAAGAGGCTCTGCTGCTTGTGCGGCGGCGCCGCGGCCCACCTTGCGCGCGGTGGACGTGAGCGCGGAGGCATCGCTGCCGTTGGACGGCTCGGTGAGCCCCCAGGCGCCGATCAGCTGCAGCTGCGCCATCCGCGGCAGCAGCTCGCGCTTCTGCTCCTCCGAGCCCAGCAGGCCTGCGCGCGGCGCCCGCGGCCTCGGCGCCCCCTGAGCACCATGTGCGCTGAGACCACGGCGCGCGCTGCCAGGGCGGGTCACTGAGAGGCAGCACCCCGCCTCTCGGCGCCAGTGGCTCCCCTATGAGCGCCTCGCCTGTCACGCTGTCGCGCTTCCTTGCTGTGACAGCGTGCGCGTTTTCGGCACAGGCGCCGTGCAAGCATGCCACGACCCGGCGACCCGACACGCGCGGCCAGGGACTCTGGGAAGCTCGACAAGGCGCACGGGCCGCGACCGTGCGCCGCCGCGCGCTCCAGGCCCTGGCGGGGCCGGCCGGGCGCCGGCGCACCAATGGTGAGCACCGCGAGCGAGTTGTGCACGAGGAAGAACGTGGAGATGCTGCCGTCCACGCGCGCGACCTCTATCACACCCATCGCCGCGCCGAGCACGCTCTGCCCCGGGCACCCGTAGCCCTGCAGCGTGGCGCCGCCCAGGCCCAGCGTCGCCAGCCGCGGCATCAGGTGGTGTGGGAACTCGGCGCGCTCCCAGAAGTCTGCTATCACCGGCGCGATCTCCTTTTCCTGCAGCCCGGTGCGCGCGGGCGGGTCGACGGTGCGGGACGCACCCAGCGGCCCGCAGCGGAACTGCTCTTGTGCTCAGCAGCAGCCGGCACAGGCTCTGCAGTTAGTAGTGCGCTCGCGCCACTGGCACAGCCCGGCACGCGGCGTGCCCGGCGGCGCACCATGAACGCGCGGGTGCGGTGCCGGATGCCGCGCTCCTCGGGCGAGAGCAGCTCGTCAAAGCGAAACGCGCTGTCCGACACGGCCGGCGGGAAGCTGGCCATCGTCTGCGCCTGGGGGAAGCCCTCATAACCCTCGACCGCGCGCACGCCTTGCTGCTGCACGCCCCTGTCGTCGCCCTCGCCTGCACACCCCACACACCCTGCACCTTGCTGGCCTCGAGCAGGCGCTGCTCAGCCGTGCAACACGCAGTGCCCTGCCGCCCCGCCGCAGCACCCCGAAAAAGGAGACGCGCGGGTCCGCTCTGCAGTCCTGTGCCTCACAGGCATGTGCAGGCAACCAAGTGCCTCATGTAAGCAGAAGCATAGTCTGCAGTAGCAGCCCACCTTGGACACTTGTAGGCTGCAGGTGCGCTGAAAACACACGCAAGCGGTCCATGCCTGTTCTCAGAGTTAACACTGGTCAGCGTTCAGATCCCACACGCCTCCCTTGCTCAGTCCTCTCCGAGCACCTTGGTGTGCTGAGGTGGCTGGAGGGCTTTGGGAAGGCAAGCTAGGGTACGATGCCCCTGCTTTGCCTGCTGCTCTGCACCTATGATAGAGGTCAATGCACTGTGGTTGAGGCGCCCCTGCCACGAGCGGGATGGGGACTGGCAGGTTTGACTTCGATGAGGACTCAGACAGCGAAGCGCAAGTTGTGAACCTGGGCAAGAAGCTGCTGCAGGCCGTGAGGCAGAGCGGCGTAAAGAAGGATGTTTTGGTGAAGCTGCTGCGGGTGCGCAGCCTGCGCTCTCAGCGCTGCCTCCCTCAAGAGCGTGTATAGTGAAAGATGATGGGGATCTCTGTACGGCGCGCAGCAAGCCGGCGACTACTTGGAGAAGGCTCCACAGGCGCCGTCCAAGGAGGTTGAGGACATTGTCTGCGCGCTGGGCGACAAAGCTGTCCTGTCGCACAAGGACAAGGCGCGTGCTGCGCGTCCGCTGCTGCAGTCTATGAATAGTGCTGTTCTACCGAGGCGCTGCCGTGTTGCTGGCGTACTGAGCTGCTGTGCGCGTGCCGTCAGGATGTTAAAACGTACGCCGCTTTCTGCCTGGTCCACATCCTGCGCGTGTTTGTGCCGGACTCGCCGTACACGGCGGCGCAGTTGCAGGCGCGTCGCCGCAAGTCTGCTCGTGCGAGGCCGCGCGCTTGTTGCCGGTGAACATCCGGCCGCCCCACGCCGCAGGACATCTTTGGCCTGCTGCTCTGGGTGTTCCGCAAGCTGGAGAGCGCGAGCGCGCCCTCCTTCCAGCGCTACGTGTCCATCCTGGACACGTTCACCCAGGTGCGGCGCTCTGCGGTGCGGAATTTTTGTTTGAACAAGGCCCCGCTGCACCGCCGCACGACACCGTTGCTCGGTGCGCAGACGCGCTCCGGTGTGCTCGCGCTGGACTTTGAGGGCAGCGACTACATCTGCGACCTGTTCAGCGTCTTGCTGGATGTGGCCAAGTGCGCGCCCCTACGCACGCTCTGGCTCTGCTTTGACCAGTGCGCGCCGTGCACGGGCCTGCTTCACTGGCGGACGTGACCGGTGGTGCTGGTGGGTGGGGGCAGTAAGGACAACCTGCCTGCCATCGAGGAGCCCATCCTTCAGGTAGGCGCAACCTACCTCGTTTTCCACGAGGCTCAATTGACTGCCCGGCCCGAACGACGCGCGCAAGTCCTAAGGCTGCGCGGGCTGCCGCAGCTGCTCGGGGGCCTGCTGGAGGAGACCGACGAAGTGCCGCAGAGGCTGCTGGACGTCATCCTGGGCTGCCTGCTGGCTCCCAAGTCGGACGAGAAGCCCGTCGCATGCAGGCACGCCGCAGGCCGTGCCCTCTGCGCGGCGTCGCGGTGCACGGCGCGGAGCGGGGCGCGACCGCTGGGCGCGCAGGCTGGCGCGGGAGCTCATCCGCCGCAACGAGGCGCACCTGCAGCCCGCGGTGCAGCGCTTCCTGGCCGCCGTCATGGACGGCCAGGCCACCGGCAGCGACCTGCATGAGGACTACCACCACCTCATCTACCAGGCACGCTGCGCGCTTGGAACAACCAGCAGGCACCGGTCAAGTACTTGCTCGCCTGGCGCCTTGCGGAAGCTGGCAACCTGCGCCGCGACCGGCCGGCGCTCGTGCCGGCGCTTGCGCGCTGCGCCTGCTGCGGTGAAGGACTGTCCGGCAACCGGCGCGCGAGCGGGCGCCGGCCGGGGGCGCAGGTGTACCGCATCTGCCCGCAGGCACTGCTGCCCGTGCTGCCGCATTTGGAGCGCGAGCTGCAGGCCAAGGAGGACGCCAAGCGCCTGGCGGCGGCCGGCCTGGTCGGCCGCCTGTTCGGCGCGGCCGGCAGCGACATGGACGCGCAGTGCGCCAGCCTGTTCTCCGAGTTTGTGCGCCGCTTCCGCGACCTCAGGGCGCGCCCGCGGCGCTCGGCTCCCCCGCCCGCCTGTCGCGGTCGGCTGCAGTGCAGGAAGCCCAGGCCTGCAAGTTGCATTACTGGCGCGCATTGGGGTCAGCGTGCGCCTGGTCACAGAGTGAGAGGAGGTGCAAGTGTGCAACTGGCAGTGCCGGCGCTGTCTGTGTCATGGTGGCGCAGTGCGAGCCTGCGCGTGCGCTGCGCGCGCAGGCTGAGGTGCGGCAGACGGTGCTCAGGCTCTCCGCCGCCCTGCTGCAGAGCTGCTCGTGCTCGGCCTCGCGTGCGCGGGCGCGCGCCCTGCCCCGCCTTCCCATCAGCGCCTGCCAGCTCCTGTTTTTCACATGAGAGATCATTGTCGTACATGACTGCTTGGATGTGAACAAGAGGCCACAGCACAGGCGTTGCATATCTGCTGCTGCATTCGCTGCTGCTCCTGCGACGCGCGCGCTGCGTGGGGCGACATGTGCGCGCGCGCCACGGCCACAGGTGCTGGATGCGCTGGTGGACCGGCTGACGGACCCGGAGGAGAAAGTGCGCCATGTTGCGGTGACGGCCATCTGCGACGCCGCCGTGGCCGACCTGCAGGTGCGCTCGGCCCGGCGTGAGCGCCCGCCCGCGGCGCCCGGCAGCGCGCGCGAGCCTGAGGCCTTCACGCCAGCATGGGCGATTGCGTGCGGCACTGCTAGAGCTCAGCGCCACGATGCGTGCTATAAGATGTTGCAGCGATGATGTGCTGGGCGGTCTGGCCTGCTACCACTCCAAGCCATGGATGTGTTGGTCGCGGGCTGGGCTGCTGCACCCATGTGGTGTCCGGTGACACTCAGCATGCCTTCTGTGGGCTGCGCCTGCAGCTGGTGACGGTGGGAGCGCTGCGGGCGGTCACCGAGCGGCTGCGCGACGTCAGGCGCTCTGTCCGCCGCGAGGCCGCCACGCGCCTGGCGGCAGTCTTCCGGCACGACGGCCCCCAGATGTCCGTGCTGCCTGTCACGGCCCGACGCGCCTGCTCAGCGTGCAAGTGAGCTTGCTGGTAATGTGGCGTGAAGGCCGTGGCAGCCCCTGCATGCGCTCGGGCGGCTGCCAGGCTCGTCGATGCAGCCCATGCACAGGGCCCGGGCAGGCAGCGAGCGTGGCGCTGCGCGGCAGGGCGTACTGCACGCGCTCGCACGACGGGCTGCTGGTGGGCAGCGAGGAGGAGGCCGTGCTGTGGGTCCCCGGCCGCCTGCTGCTGGAGGCGTCGCGCGCAGCCGAGCTGGCAAACTTCTTCTTCGAGTCCGTGCTGCGCGCCGGCCTGCTGCCCGCCAAGCTGCCGGCCGCAGCTGCGGCGCGCCAGTGGGGCGCCATTTACATGACCGCCGAGCCGCAGGCGCGCCAATCAGCTGGTCGGCTAACGACATAAGCTCCCATGCGCTGTGCCATCCGCGCCTGCGCTGCATGTCCGTCCCCTCGAAGCACAGTGCGGGAAGGTCCATGGCGGTGGGCCTTCTAAGCAAATGAGCTTGCATGCTTGAGCAGACAATGCGTGCCTGCCATCGGCATCTCGCAGGGCGCGCCGCCCGGTGCAGACCAGGGTAGCGCGCGCGGGGCATGCACGCGCCTCCGACATGGTGCGCGCGCGCAGGAGCGCGCGGCCGTCGCGATGCTGCTCCGCGCGCGCGCGAGCCTGCAGGCCGCGGTCGCGGCGTTCGTGGACGCGCGCGCCGCGCGCGCGGGCGACGCCGCGGCCGCGCAGCCGCGCCTGCACGCGCTTGCGCGGCGCATCGCGGCGGCGTTCGGCGCGCCGGAGGCGCCGCGCGCGGAGGCTGAGCTCATCAAGCTGGCGGACATGCGCGACAATCACATCTTCAAGGGCCTGGCGGCCCTGGCGGCGCCCGGCGTGTCCCTGGACGAGGCCACCAAGCACACCAAGGCGCGCCCCATGCCGCCAGCGTGCGGCTCTCGAGCACCGAATGCTGCTCCCAACCTTCTGGAGCAGGAGGTTGGACGGCTTGTCACGGGCCTGCATGTCGCTTGCGGTCCTGAATCCTGCGCATGTTGGCGCGGGTGCTCTGCGAGGCAGGCCAGGCGGTTCCATGCGCAGTGCTGGTCACATGGATTCTTTCAGGCGCTGCTGCTGCAGCACACACGCTGTGCGTCGGCCGCTGCGCTACACCCCATGCTTGTTGCCTGTCGATGCTGACACACTTGGCAGCAGCAAAGTCATAAATACAACACAGAGCGTGCGCGCGTCAGGACGTGCTGCAGCGCGTGGGAACGCGCGGCGCGACCGTGGACGTGGCGCGCAGCCTCTGCGCCAGGCTAGCGCCCACGCTGCTGGCGCCGGCGGCCGTCGGCGCGCTGGCGGAGGCCGCGCTGGCGGCCGCGCGAGAGGACGCCGGGCCCGGCTTTGTGCGCGCCGCGCTCGCGCTGCTGGCCGACGCCGCTGCGGCCGCGCCCCCGCTCTTCGCGGGCCTGCTCGAGCCTGTACGCGCCCCGCTGCCACCTCTCGAAACTGACTGCGATTATAAGAAAAATTTGTGAGTTGTAACATGCCTAGAATTAGGTCGAGGCTTAGCCAGCCCCTGGTCCCTGCGCCAACCTGCACATATGACAGCTGGCTGCTGTCTATGTGTGCATTCACAGCGTTCCCATGCCATGGCAGCAGCGTGAAATGGTGCAAGCCTTCTCACAGGGGGCTGGGGGTGCAGGCACTACACAGCCGCACACTCATGCATCTTCGAAGCTCAGCGACTCCCTGGCCGGTCAACAGGTGTCGGAGCTGCTGTGCGCGGACGAGGCCGAGCTGGCCGTGCCGGGCGCCAAGAGCGACCTCACGCTAGCCGCCGCGCGCGTGCTGGCGTCCGCCGGCGCAGCCATGCGCGCGGCTGGGCCTGCCGACAAAGTCGCCGCGCGCACCGAGCAGCTGCAGCCCCTCCTGCTGCGGCTCTGTCGCGGCGGCGCGCCCAAGGCCGCCAAGGCGGCGGTCAGGCGCGCCTCTGCACAAGGCTGACTCAGGTCCTTGGCTTTGCATCGGATGCCTGCCACTGCTGCGGCCCCACCATGCATGCCTGCTGCATCTCCTTGCCTGGCGCACTGGCTTGCTAGAGGACAGCTGCTGGGGCCGAGCGGGCTCCCGGCAGCATGCTGGTCGGCAGGCTGTTGGCTTGGGTGACACAGTGTCAAGGTATATTGCACTCTCTGGTGCGTGTGTGCTGGAGCTGGGCGCAGCAGCGGGCGCTGTTGATGCCCATTTTCTGACCCCTATACGCCTGTTTTGCTCAGGGCGCTGGTGGGCCTGCGCGGGCCGGAGGCCGCGGCGGAGTCGCTGGCGCCGCTGTGTGCGCAGCTGGCGCGGCGCCTGGCCAAGCCGAGCGCGACTGCGGACGCGGGGCTGTCCTCCGCGCTGCAGGCACTCAGCAGCATCGGCCGCCTGCTGCCCGGCGTGTTTGCGCCGCACGCCCAGGCCGTCTGCGCATTTGTCACGCAGGCGCGCCCTGCTTGAGGACTCGCGTGCATTCTTTCCTATCCTTTTTTTCCACGATGCCCTCAGGTTAGTCTGCACGCACAGACAGTGGGCGCAAGCCTGGACGTGGGAATAGCACAACAGCATATGGCGGACACTCTGCACTGTGGCCCTGCCCCTCACATGACCGCCAGGGCTTACCCAGGCCAACAACGCGTGGTGTGCGCTGCAGACGCTGCTGCCAGCGGACGACCTGGCCGGCTGCGCCGCCAGTAGCTCAACCACCGGGCGTGACTGGGACCACTTCAGCCCCAGCATCGTCGTGAAGACTGCCGCGCTCAAGGCGTGCCATGTCCAGACTTGCGCTCGAGCGCATGTGTCCATCCACAAGTTGGATGCACTCCAGATCACCTCAGCTGCCTAGGTCTCAAACCCTTGTATGTATGCTCTGCAGCGCTTACTGCTTGGGATCTCACGAGGCGCGTGGCTGGTGGGCAGTGTGTTGCGTCACCGTGTCGGGCTGGTGATGTTTGTGATGCGCTCAGCGAGAGCCGCCCTGGCGCAGGCAGTGGCGCGCGCGCTGGTGCCGGACGACCCGGCGGCCGCGCGGTCGGCCGAGCTGCCGCCTGCCACGCTGCAGGCCGTGGACGCGCTCGTGCCCGAGCTGGCCGCGCTGTTCGAGGCGCGCCCTGGCAGCCAGTGTCCTGCTGCATGCAGGCGTGCATGCCTCTCAGCAGGATCATCAGGGACAGTTTTCTGGGGGTCAGGTAGCACTGTGTCAGCATGGTGGGTTGCATCAGCACTGTGTGTTGGCGGCGTGTTACAGGGCGCAGGCGGCGAAATTCACAGCCGAGCTGCGCGCTGGCCAAGGCGCCCACAAGCAGACTGTGCGAGGGAGTTGTAGTAGCTTGGGGAGGCCAGGAGCTTTCGTGCACGTACCGTCCGAGACTGTCCTGACTGAAAGCGCTCATTCATGCGCGGCAGGTGGCAGCGAACGACCAGGAGGTCTCTCAAACCCTAACCCTAACCTAAACTCCAAGTCAGACTGTGCTGACCTTGCTAATGCGCGCGCGGCGGCAGGTGGCAGCGGACGACCAGGAGGAGACGGAGCGCCTGGGCACGTGCGGCGCAGCGGACGTCGGCGCGGTGCGCCTGGCGGCGGGCGCCGCGCTGCTGCGCCTGGCGCGCTGCCACGACGGCCGCATCCCGCCGCTGACGTACTGCGCGCTGGCGCTCACCATGCAGGCGAGACCCGCCTGCGCGCGCGCTTCGCGCTGGCACTACCTTGCTTGGAACGTAATTCGCAGTGATGCGCTAATTTGCTGCTTACATTTTCAAACCGGCCAAGGTCAGGTCACAGCTCGCTGCGTTGGCGTATGGTCTGCTGTCCGAAGCGTGTGCAGGTTTCAAGCCTGCCGCAATGGCTTTGCACGACTTGCTCTGCGAACGGATGCCGAACCGCTCGCCGCCTGCGCGCCAGTTTCAGAACTCTGCCGAGCGCGTGCGCGCGGGCGCAGGATGCGCAGCTGGAGGTGCGCGCGGCCTTCGGCGCGCGCGTGCGGCGCACGCTGAGCGCGCTGCTGGCCGGCGCGGTGCAGCGCGCGGCCAAGTATGCGGCGCTGCTGCCGCTGGCCGCCGCGGACCCGCGCGACGCGCACCGCACCGCCGCGCACCACGCGCTGAGCGAGTACGTGGCGCTGCGCCGGCGCGCGGCCGCCGCGGCCGCCGCCAGCCCGCGCGCCGCGGCGGGCTTGGGCGGCACCGTGCTGCACGAGCTGCCCGACTACCTGCTGCCCTTCCTGCTGCAGGCGCGCAGCCCGGGAACCCTGCATACAGGCACCCAGGAACCCTGAAGGCCTGCAGACCTGGGCACATGCGTCCCATCACACCTGTCTGGAGGGCCAGCATGCGCCTGTGCACGCGGAGGCGGGCGCTGCGGGGCGCGCAGGTCATGGCGCACCACCCGGACTTCCCGAGCGAGGAGGAGGTCGAGCGGGACGGCGTGCAGGAGGCATTCGCGCCGTTCCAGAAGATGCTGCAGTTCGCGCTGGAGCCGCTGCTGCTGGCGGGCGCCGCGCTGCCGGTGCCGGAGACCCCGGGTGCGGCTCCCGGCACGCGCGCACCTCGCCTTGCCGGGCGCCGCGCAGTGCCGGGTCCGGCCTGCAGCAGCAGTGTGATTCACACCCACTCGCGCCAGTGCCAAACTCGAGCAAGCGGTGAAGATCGGAGGCGGCTCTTTGCATGGCTGTCCGATATTCAGGATACGGACAGCCTCCAGGGGGCGTGACGGAGCGGCGCGGCGGCGCAGAGGCGGCGCTGCCGGTGGTCACCAAGGTGCTGCGCACGCTGAAGCACACCGAGGACGCGACGCCGGTGCCGACCACGCCGCAGCTGCATGCGCTGTGCGACATCGCGCTCGCGCTCGCGGCCGCGCTCGCCGCCAAGCACGCGCCCGGCGCGCTGCCGCCCGGGCGCGTGCCGGGCGATGTGCCGCTGCCCACCGCGTTCTACCAGCAGCGGCCGAAGGCGGACCTGGGTGCGCCGCAGCGCCGCCCGCCAGCGCCCGGCGGCCCGGGTCAGCCTCGGGGTGGTGTAACACTGGCTGTCTGCGACCCTGCCCCGTTCGGCACTCACAACCAGAGAGGTCGGGGCGCGCGCGCGCGCGCCGGACGCGCGGTGCCCGCCTGCGGGGTCCGCCGTGCGGTGTGGCCGCCGGCGCAGGCCCGGCCCGCCCATCGATCCAGAATGGTATTCAGCGGCGAGGCGGGCTGTGCGCGGCGCAGTGCGGCTGCGCGACGGCAGCCACCTGCCGGCCGGCCTGCGGGTGGAGCTGGTGGAGCTGTGGCCGGGCCATGGCTCGCCGCCGCGGCCCGCCGCGCACGGCCGGCCCGCCGGCCGCAGCAAGCCGCGCAGCCGGCGGACCAGGCGGCCTGCCGCCGCGGCGGGGTGCGCTGGCCCTGGGCCTCTGTGCGTGGCCGGCATCGCGCCGTCCCTCCACCAGGACCACGCGCACTGGCATTTCGCCCAGCGGCGCTCGCGCCTGCTCTGCCTCTGGGTGAGCACCTCACTGTCACCGTCCCTCTGAGAGCGGGACGCGCGACAGCCATGCAGGCCGCCAGGGCGCGGCGCTGCGAGCGCTCGAGGGCCGGCTCTGAAGAGGTTACAGACCTCGTCTATAACCTCTGTAATGTCTTCAGAGCTTCACTGTGGGGACGCATCCAGCGGCGAGGCTGACTCCATGCACGGCGAGCTGCCTCCAGCGTGCCATGTGCCATGCGGCAGGGCGGAGGCGAGCGCAGCCGCGAAAGCGCCGGGGAGCAGCAGCAGGCCCGCCGCTGGCAAGCGGCCCAGCTCGGGGCCTGCCGGCGCGCGCGGCGCCGTGGCCAAGCGCGCCAAGCAGTGCGCCCCTCCCGACATGCGGCTCAGCGGCAGGACATATGTGTGCCTGCATGCGGGTGTCGCTGGCACTCGTGTCCTTCCATGATGTGACGGGTTCCGCTCAGGCGACAAGCGCTTGCAGTGTACAAGGCCGTCTTGCAAGGTCGACGCGCGGCGTGCTGGTGACTGCAGGGACTCGAGCGCACATGCATCCCCTGCTGCAGCCGGGCCCGCCAGCAGCCCCGAGGCCGACGCGTGCAGCGGCCGCATCAGCGCAGACCCGCTCGCCGGCAAGGACGATTCAGACGACGCTGAGTGCAGTGCGGATGCGGGCGCGGCAGCCGCGCGGCCCGCTGCAGACGAGCGCACGTTGGTGCAGGAGGACCCACGCTCCAGGGGACAGGCGGCAGCAGCGAATGTGGGCGAGGGTGCAGCGCCCGCCGCTGCCGGCGGGCGCATGGGCAGAGGCGGCACTGCGCCAGCTGCAGGCCCGGAGGCCGCCGCACTGGCGAGCGCAGTCGGGGCGGGGGCCGAGGGCGGCCGGGGGCGCGCGACAGGGCCGGCGGCGGCCGCGCTCGCCGGCAACGCCGGCGGCACGGCCGCGGCCAGGGGCCGGCGCGGCGCGCCGGCAGCGGCTGCTACCCCACAGACCGCGGCTGCCACCCCGGCGGCGGGCACGCCGCCGCGATCGAGGTCGCCCGCGCTGACCGCCTTCTCCGACTTGGAGCCAGAGCCCGATGCGGCGGGGCCGTCCGGGCCTGGCTCCGATGCTGAGCAGCTGCAGGCTGCTGCGGCGGCGGAGCAACCCGGCCGCGCGGCGGCCGTGATGCGCGCTGGGCGCAAGGGCGTGGCCGCGCAGCAGGCGCGGCCCACCACGCGGGCCGCCGCAAAGACGCAGGCGGCGGGGGGCGCTGTGAGCGGCGGCGACGGGGCCGCGGGCGAAGCGCCCACGCCGTCGCTGCGGGCGCACACGTCCTCGCCGTCAGCCGCCTCGCCCTCACAGGGCACCAGGTGCGCTTCTTTCTATGCGATATTTTATTGCATTGCTGTGCGGGGAGAGCAAATGACTGCCGGCGCCATGCTCTGGCCATATGTGACCGAGCAGCCACTAGCGCCCTGTCGGCGCAGCCGACCCTTGCGCCAGCTAACCCACTGCAAGCGTGGCAGTGCTGGCATCAGCAGGGCAGCCGCGGGGTGCGCGCGCACGTGTGCCCGCCTGACCCAGGCAGCGGCGCGCGCCAGGGCGGCTGCCGCGAGCAAGCGCGGCGCGGCAGTCAAGCGCGGTGGGGATCCTGCGGCCAAGGCCGGCAAGAGGGCGCGCAAGCCCAAGTGAGCGTCCGGGTGCGGCGCGGGCGTGCTCCTTTGAGAGCCGCACACAAGGGGCCTGCGCGGCGCGGCGCATGCGCGCGGAGCTGCATGGGCAGGCGGGCGCGGCGATCGGTGCTCGCGTGTATATGGTGCGACCTGGGCGCAGATGCAGGCCTATGCTGTACCTGTCCTTGGGGCTGAGCCAGACGGTACCAATGTCCCATGTCAATGCATCAGGAGATGTGTATCCTGCTTATATAGTGGAGTCATGTTCGTGCAGGCGTGTGGCCTCGCTTGTCTGTCAAGGTGCAAAAGCAAGGTCTGTGGCTAGATGGCGACGCATGGGCCATGTGTGCAAGCTGCGCAAGAGCAGAGCGCGCCTGCTGAGGGGCGGCTATGGCCACATGAGCAGCGCATGCATTCTTCGCAACACATACCAGTTCACCATGTCTCGAGGCAAGGGCTCTGCTGTGTGACTGCAGAGCAGAGCAAAGGAGGCGCAGCGGTACTTGCTGTTTTTGCATCAGACTGTGCGCCCTGAACAGAACACACACATAAACCTCGGACGTCAAGTGCTGCAGATCATGCGCGGCCCGCGCAGGCGTGCGCACCTCCCCCGCACGGCCAGATCACAGCGGCGGAACGTGAATCGAATGTATCAGCCCTGAACGACACATAAACTGCCGACCTTGCACATGCGCGCGCATAAAGACGTTCCCGCTGGTGCCGCATGCGCGGCCGCGGCTCAGCACCCACCAGACCAGACGAGCGCCCACATTGCGCCGCTCTGCGGCGTGTTCCCGTACCCCTGTGGCATCAGGTTCAGACCGACTAAACAAACAAGCAGGTCTGAATAGGACCCAGCGCGCTGTCGTGTGCCAGCAGCCTGGCTGTGCTTCCAGCGCGGGCCGGGCGCGCGCTCCGCAAACCTAGGGCTCGCCCGCAGACCTAGGGCTCGCCGCCGTTGGCCGCCAGCAGCTTGCCTGCGGCGCCCGGCTCAATGCCGGCCGGCGGCGGCGGGATGAGCTGGCCCAGCTCGGGGCGCGCGTGCTGCAGCTTGCGCAGCTCCACCTCTATCCGCACCGGCACCCACTGGAAGCGCCTGAACGCCTGCGCGCCGGCGCGGCAGCTTCAGTGCTGCCGCCGCAGCCTCCAGGCAGCATGCCGTACGCGCCGCAGCCTGCGCAGCCCCCGTGCGTGTGCGCCAGCGCCCGCTCAGCACCTGGAGAGCAGCAACATGGCACTCGAGCCCTATGGAGGCCAGTTTGCCATGTCTGCGAATCTCCCTCGCAACATGCACCAGCAACCACTGCGGGGACCTTGGCAGCAGCTGTGCACGACACGCGCGCAGGGCGCGGCACTGACGGGCCGCGGCGCGCGCCTCCAGGAGCGTGAAGACAAGCACGGTGTCAAAGTTGTGCCGCAGGTGCGGCGACAGCTTGTACGTCCAGGACAGGCGCAGCAGCAGGTTGGACGCCATGAGGTAGAGGTAGACCGGCCGCGGGAACAGCAGCTCGCTCTTCAGCGCAGGCGCCCGCAGGCCGCAGCAGCGCTCGCCTGCGCGGCGCGCGTGCGTGCGCTCAGACCGCGCGCGCCAATGAGTGCACCGCACCGTAGCAGCGCACTGTCAGCAGCGATCCACGGGCGCGTGGAGGCGCGCTAGAGCTACACGCTGTCCCTGCCAAGCCCTGTTTCCGCTGCAACGACCACCCCATCCACAGAAAAGCAGCTGCCGTCCACGTTGCATGAATTGCTTTGTGCACATGTTTGAAGGAGAACAGGGCGGCGGCGGCAGGCGCGGCGGGGTAGAGGGCGCGCCGCTGGGGGGCCCCGTGAACGCCTGGATCTCCCAGTCGCGCTCCAGGTCCCAGAAGTAGGAGTAGCCGCTGTTCAGCAGCGCGGCCGCCAGCCACAGCGGCTTGTACACGCCCGCCCATGCGCCGGGCGTCACCTGCGCGCGCGCGCCGAGATTGAGGCACCTGCGTAAGAGGCTATGTCGAGGCCTTCGCGACCGGGCACAGCCGGGCGAGCCTGCGCGGCGCGTTTGCGCTGCGCCAGGGCGCTGCAGGCGGCTGCGCGACCGCTGTGTGCGCTGACCCCGACGAATGATGGGTAGGTGAGCATGACGCAGCGCTGGCGCGCGAGCAGGACGCGGCAGATTTGGCTGCCCAACACGCAGGGGCCGCGAGGGGACCCGACACACGCAAACATGGCAGCCCTGGCCGCGGGCCATGTGCGATCCTTTATCTTCTTGAACAGGCCCGGGCCCGCCCCCCACCTGTCGCGCAGGGGCGGAGGGGAGGCCCGTCTCTGCGCTGCACCCTACCCTAACCCTGGCCGCGGGGCGGCGCGCCTGGTACTTAGCGCGAGAATAGGATGACGGAATCCGGCGGGCCTGGCAGCATAGGGTTAGGACTGCGTTAGGGTTAGGACGGCGGCGCGCCTGGTACTTCAGCGCGGAGAAGAGGATGACGGGGAAGGCGGTGGAGTACTTGAGCGCGTTGAAGAGCTGCGGCCGCGCGCCGGTGTCGCGGTACACGCGCAGGCACTGCGCCAGGCGCCACGCGTACGGCAGCGCCAGGCCCAGCGGCAGGATCAGGCTCGCGCTGCCGCACATCTGCGCCGCCGCGGCCCCCGCCCGCTCGCCTCTGGCGGCGCTTCCGCGCGCGGGCGTGCTGCGCCTCGCCTGCTTCATGAATGTCGATCATTGGGGCGGAAGCTCCAACTACTCTGCGGCCTGCGCCAATGTCTCTTAGGCGCCCCACAGCGTCTGAGCCGCGCCCGGCCGGACGCGCGGCGCCAGCGCGCAGCGCGCTCCCGGCCGCTGCGCACCCCGGGCGCGCCGGTCAGCGCGTTCGCCGGCGGCTGTGGTGTGGCAGGGTTCTTTAAGCCCCTGCCGCGCTGGATTAAAAAGCAGGGCCATCTGCCGCGCGCCCGGGCGGCGGGGCCGGACGGCGCGCGCGCCTGGTCGGCCGCGTGCGCGCGCATCACGGGCCCGGCGAGCAGGTGGCAGGCGGCGCGCTCCAGGTCGCTGAGCGCCTTGGACAGGCTGGTCAGCACGTCCGCCAAGATGAAGTCCGCCCAGGACACCTCGCGCAGCGGCGCGGCCACGCGGAAGAGCGTGCGCGCGAAGAACATGCGCGTGTCCTGAGCGCCGTATAGGGTTAGGGTCAGAATGCGTTTGGTTAGGGACCCTACCATAAGCTCTACATCTGGCGCGCCAGCGGCCCGGCCGCCTGCGGCGCGTGCTGCATGGCCACTGACGTGATAGGACACCCGAGGGCATGCCCGGTGCCGTGCACTCTGCGCAGCGCCCCTGTCCCTCCTCCTTTGACCCGAGGCTGTGCGCCCACACCCGCCCACCGCCAACACCCAGCCATGCGCACGCGCAGCGCTGCAGCTGCGCGGCGCGTCCCAGCGCGCGCCCCGCCGGAGCAGGCACGGGCGGGCGGGCGCGCACGCGGAACAGGACGTTGACGGGCAGCACGAGCAGCGCGAGCAGGCCGGAGTAGAGCGCGACCGGGTGCAGCGCCGCGAGCGCCAGCTGCTCGCGCGCGCAGTGGTACGCGAACAGCGCGCCGCTGGACAGCACCGCCGCCGTCAGCAGCGCGGCCGCCTGCGCGCGGGCGCGCGCGCCGGCTCGGGCGCGGGCGCGGGCGGCGCGCCGGGCTGCGGGCGGCGCATGCAGACCGCCAGACAGTGCCGTCCGCTTGTTAGCGGCGCAATTGTCAGCGCATGCCCGCAGGGCGCAGGGCGGCACTGACCGCAGCTGAAGTACATCGTTGAGGTCTCAGTCTCGCGCAGTGCAGCGGGCCGCGCCGCGCGTCGAGGCGTGCATGGCATGCAGGTCAATACCCTACCATAACCCTACCTTACCTCAACTGCAGTTCCAGGCGTGCGCGGCTCGCCGTGCGGCGTCTCTGACCGGACGATGATCGGCCGACGTGCGCACACCAGCCACATGGTGAGACGCGCCGCCACGCTCGGCCCCCATGCTCAGGGCTTGCACAGCCCCCGAAAGGCCCCGCGCGCCTGGTGGATCTGGCGCCCGCTCAGCAGGAACGCCTGGTCGGGCGGCGCGAAGCAGACAGCGTAGCGCACGCGCGCGGCCTCGAAGAAGCGCACGTTGGCGCCCCAGAGCCAGAGCATGGCCAGCAGCACGAGCAGCGGCTGGTAGTAGATGTGGAACAGCTCCGTGAAGCGGTCGTCCGCCGCGCGCAGCGACGCGACGGTCACCAGCGCGCAGCCGGCCGCGCCCGCCACGAACGCGGGCGCCTGCGCGCCGCCGGGTGCGCGCTGAGCCGCGCCCGCGCGCGGCGGCTGCTGCGCGGCGAGCGGCGAGCGCGCACAGGGCGGCCGGCCGCACGGCCGGCCGCGGCGCACGTTGCAGCTGAGGTGCGCGCAAGCGGTCCCACACGCCTTGCTGTCTGTGAGCCATGCGGCAGGGGCGCCACACTCTGCTGCCCTCGACGAAATGCATGAGGCTGACGCCTGCGCAGCCATGGAGGGTATGGCTAGGGTCAGGGGACGTCGGGGGGCGCCACCTGCATCCCCCACTGCCTGGCAGGCGTGGCAAGCGGCGTCGCCTTGTGTTAAGTCCTCTGGCCGGGTTCCTGCTCGCCGGGGCTGGATGTGCTGCGCCGGCCCCCGAGCGCGGCGCTTCAGCACGCGTAGAACATAAAGCTGCCGTGCGCTGGTTGGCGCTCCTCTGTTCCGCAGAGGTCCCTTGGCAGGCATGCTCAAGCACTCTGAACTGCTCAGGGCGCCGGGGGGTGTCCGAGCAAGCGCGTATGCCGCGCCGCAGGCCGTCCCCGGACCGCCGCCCGAGCGGCAGCACAGCAGCAGCGTGCAGCCGCGTTCGCTCGGCAGGACGCGAGCCCTCTCAGGGCCAAGTGACAGGCCTACACGGGCGGGCGCTCACGTCCGGAGCGGAGCGCGCCCGGCAAAGAGGTGGCCGGCGGAGCGGTCCATGCCGTCGCCGAAGCCGTCTCCTGTCTTCTGGCGGGTGCGGCGGATCGTGGGCGATATGGGCGGATGGCCGCTGGACGTGGACGCCTCGAGCATGGACGCCATCACCGCAGCGCTGCCGCTCCGAAAGCCCGGCATCAGCTCTGCGGCTTTGCCTGAGGAGCGAGCACCCCAGCCCGGAGCTCAAGCAGCGCGGCGGGCGCACCAGCGAGCTCGCCGCGCACGTGCTGCCCGGTGTCAACGCCGCGGTGCATTTTGGCAGAGGTGGCCTATGTGTGTTGTCGCGCTGCAGTGTGCGCTGCGCCGCATGCCCCCTGCAAAGCAGTTCGGGCGCTCAAGCAGGCCGAGCGAGGTGGCCGGCCCGCCCGACGCAGGTGCACTGAAAATGCTGGCCGGGACTGCAGGGACGCAATGACGCGCAGCGAGCTAGGTGCAGGTGCAGAGTTCGAACGCACCATGCGCGCAAGAAGGAGGGCATATGCACCAGATCTGCTGCTGGCATTCACAACAGAGCGCCAAACTTGGCCAAAGAGGTGAACTCTACTCTTTGGTGTCAGACACTTTGCACAGTCCGAGGCTTGCAGCAGGGCTGTTGAGGTGAAGACGCGCGGTGAAGACGGGCTCAACAGAGGCAGAAAGGGGACGCGCGCAAGCGCGGTAGTGCAGAATGTCGGCAGTGGCCAAGGCTGCGCCTGAGCAGATATCCAAGGTCAGCAAGTATGCGCACCGCCTCACGAGGGAGAGCACGCTGACCACGTGCCAGCGGGAGCTGGGGCACATGTGCGCACCCCCCCCTCGACCGCCGCGCGGCGTGCGCGCTGCCCCGCACCCGGCGCGCCGGCCGACGCACGCGCGCGCCGCAGGTGGCCGTTCCTGGTCGGCTTCACCGTAACGGGCGGCATCTTCCTGAATATCGCCCTAGGCATCACGGGTGCGGCGCGGTGCTTGCAAGCCGCGCGCTGCCTGCCCTGCCGAGGCCGTGCGCTGCCTCTCCTGCTGAGCGCCACAACTTACCGCGCGTGCGTGCTGTGCGCGCGCAGACGAGGAGGTAAAGAAGTCCAGTGCGCGGCCCCGCCCCTACTTACAGCTCGCTCAACTTTGAGCCTGCGCTGCCCGCCCTCTGGAGTCACTGCGATGCTGTTATCAAGTCTGTATCAGGTATACAGCGCCGCTGACGCTCTGCTGGTGCGGCCGCAGAGTTCGGCAACCCCAACCAGAAGCACTGACGAGTGCGCGCGGCGTTGGCCGCAGAGCGTTGTCGATATAGCGGGGACAGCACCACCGTGTTACAAGAGTTTGTGTAAGTGTCACAGCCGCTCTTCCCAAGTGCCGCAGCGGCGCATCTGAGCCTGCACAGCACCGAGCACTTTGTGCTTTACAAGAAGCGCACTGTCTGATCCCACGCGAGTTACAGCCTCCAGCCGAACCCAAAGAGCTGCGCGCAGCGTCTCACGGTGCGCTGCTGACAAGCCAGGCGCTCGCACGCGCGCCGGCTCACACTTGAGGCGGCAGCAGCAGACTGGACGCCTGCAAACGCAGCGCGAAGAGCATGTGAGACGACAGATATCAATTATATCTGCAGCCTGGGCCCTAGGCACGGGCCAAGAGCATGCGCGCTCCTTGCCCAGCAGTGAGAGCACACAACCAGCTTGAACCGAACCTTCACTACATACATGGACGCCAGGGATGCTCAGGAGCGTGTCCCAGGGCTCGCCACGGACCGGTCTGGCGCGCCTTCCATGACCCAGCACATCCAACCAGCCTTCCCGACAGTGCAGGCATGCTGCATGCGCAGTGCTGCCCGCGTGCAAGCCGCGTGCGCCTGGCGCGCGCGCGCGCCAGGCGCAGCGGCCACAGGCCCACGCCGGCGCACCTCGAACTCGGCGCCGACGCCGAGCATCGCGCGCACGGTGCTCGTCACAAACACCGCCAGCGCCGCGAGCGCGGCGAGCGTGAAGACGGCCGTGACCGGCTTGCGCAGCAGGCCGCCGATCGGCTTGACGGCCGTGTACGCGGTGCCGAGCAGCACGGAGAAGAAGTAGCTGCCGTAGCGGCCCACGTTGCTCCAGAAGTCGTCCTGCGCATCAAAGCAAGCGTCTGCTGCCGGCCAGTGGGCGGGCGGGCCCGCGGCGGCACACCCAAGCTGCTGGGCGTCTGCATGAAATGAATCAAGGTATGTGCGGAGGTCCACGGCAACCGCATACCTCGACAACGGAGCCAGAGCAGGGCCACATGCATGCAGGAGCGCTACAAACTTCACGTTCAGCCACATAGAAATTGTGCCTCATCGGGAAGCGTTCAAGCAGCTGGTACAGCACACGCGGACGCTCCGCGACGCCAGTGAGCACCCTCGAAAGTACAAGGTGTCACCTGCCGCACTGAAACTGTCAGGGGCCACCGCACCCCCGCCGCAAGCTGGTTCAGGTCTGCCGCCAGCGGTCGGAAGGCAGGGTGGCCGTGCGCCAGGTCCGCGGCGCTCGCGCCGTCTGCCGTGCTCAGCCACGCGCAGCTGGCCAGCACCAGCGCAGCAGCAGCGGCGCGGCCGTCCGCGTGCAGCAGGCCCGCTGCCCACGAGCGCCGCACCAGCGCGGTGGAGGCCCGGCCTGGCCGGTGGAACACAAGGGTGGCACAGTTGCATCAACCTCGTTGCAGAAGGCTGAAGAGCAGACCCACATGCATGCATCGTGAAATGCGAGCCTGCAGCCCACTGCGTGCCTGACGCATACCTTCAGAGACACCCCCTCGTCCAGCAGCGCAGAGCGAGGCCTCCTGGCCGCTGCCAGACGGGCTTGCGCTGTTGGGCTGTGCTGGGGATGCGTGACACGCGCACACACTTCGCGGCCGCCAGCTGCGTGGCGCAGCTCGGGCACTGCGGCTGTGCGCGCAGGGCGTCTGCGCCGCGGGCAAGCACGAGGCAGACCTCGCCGCAGGGCTTGACACAAGAGGCTGCATTCAGGCGGGATATGACCAGCGCGGGGCTGCCCGGTTGAGATGTGACTGGCTCTCTAGGGGTGGCAACAGACGGCTCACAGATTTTGCCAAAGCTACGCTGACACAAGTAATCCTCCATGGCGCTCTCGCCTAGTGCATGCGCATGTGCTAAAAGGGGCAAGGACCTCGGGTGCCCTTACCAAAGACATGCCATGATGCAAAGTCAGCCCCCAGCTGTTCGGACAGGCAGCACAACAGTGCAGCCTGTTGCGCTGAGGCATGAGGGCGCCAGGACCCTCCGCAGAGGCCACGGCTGGCTAGCGGCGTGACCGCGCGAGCGCAACCATCAGATGGTGCACTTTGGCAGCTTTCCAGCCCCTGCCTTGGCGCAGGGCGCGCCCGAGGCGAGCGCAGAGGCTGCGCCCTATGCACCCACGTTCGGCTCCATTGTTGGGAGGCCAACTCCTGCGCGCGGTGATGCGTTGTCGCGGCTCGCCTTCCGGCTCGACAGCGGCAGGCCGGTGCCGGCCAGAGCGGCAAAGCGGCAGCGCAGGGCGCAGCGGCCCAAGCTCGCCGCCCTGCAGTCCAGCTCGGACACGCGCGCCAGGTGCGCTTTTAATGTTATGCCATATGCTCGACTCCACCCGGCATACATGTGTGCAACAAGTCTTTGAGGCACCGGCCCGGCGCGTCTGCAGCCAGCAGAGCGTGCAGCAGGCGTTCGACGCGCTCAGCAGCGGCCACAAGGTGAGTCGCGCGCGAAAGTTGAGCCGCCTGCGTCGCCGAGCCGCTGCTGCGCCTGCCACCCCGCAGCCTCGCTGTCAACAGGCGCCCCGCGCCAGCGCCGCCCCACCCGCCAGCGCGCCGCGCAGGGTTTCTTTGACGCCGAGGACCTAGTGGCCTTCGCGCGGCGCGAGGGGCTGCCGGTCTCGTACGTGCCGGCCTTTGTCGGCGCCGTCACGCACGGCGTCGACGAGCGGCACATCGGGTGCGCGGCGCGGCCCTGGCCGCTGCAGGCCGGTCGCCGCGCCCGGCGCCCCACAGAGAGTCAGTTCTGACGCGTGCAAGTGAGCCATTTACGTGAGCCAGAGACGGAGAAGCACACAGGTCCCAGGCAAGAAGTTCCTGTGCTTGTGACAGGCTTGACAGGCGCTGAGGCGCGCGCGCAGGTACGACCGCTTCTCCAGCTTTGTGCGGGGCCGGGAGGCCAGCCTGCGGCGCACGTACGACCAGCTGGACGCGGACGGCAACGGCCGGCTGACCGGGCGCGAGGTGGAGGCCGGCCTGGCCAACATCTGCTTCACCTGCCCGCACACGCGCTGCCAGTACCGCACGCGGCCCGAGGCGCGCCCCTGCTGCAGCCGGCCTGCCGCTCGGCGGGGGGGGGCCGCTGTGGCTCCGGGCCTGCCGCGCGGAGGCGCGTCAACATCGGGTTCGTTCAGGGAGCCTGATGCATACAGGACGCCTCATGCTGTTTGGGCATGCTCTGCACATGTGGGCGGGAGGGGGGCCGTGAACTGACCTGTCGCACCCGCGGTCATCGCCCTCAGCTGTGTGCGAATTGCGCGCGTGCTTGACATGCGCCGGGCTGCAGGCCGTACGGCAGCTGCTGGCGTCTATGCCTGCGGCGGGCGGTATCACTTTCGCAGACTTCCGGCGGCGCTTCATGCTCCTGCCCTCGTCTGACCTCCTGGTGGGGCCGCGCCCGGAACCCTACCCTTGCCTTTGATAAGCGGGCCGCTGACCTGTGTCGGCAGGGTCGAGGAGGGAGTCGCATTCATGTGTGTCCAGAAGGTTTGAACAGGAGCAGGGCTTCTTTTCACGCGGACCTCTCAGCGCCCTGTGCCTGGACCGCGTGCAAGGGGTGCATGCAGACGTGGGTTCGAGCTCTTTACCAAAGGTGTGCGCATGGCCTCAGACGCCGCCGGCAGCCTTCAATAGGCTGCCGCATGCCCCTGCAGGTTGACTACTGGATGCGCGCGGCCTCCTGCGACATTGGCGGCTGCGTCATCATGCACTGCGGCAAGAAGAGCAAGGCGCGCGCACGGGCCAGGTTGGAGTGCATCCCCTCTGGAGCCCACCTGCCACCGTCCGCCGCATCGCAGAGCATGTGTGTCAGCTCCTGGCGTGGTAGCAGCCGTCGCACACTGCCCTGGGGGGTGATCTTGAGACAAGGGGGGAAAAGGGCCGAGCGGGAGGCCCGACCTGCCCAGACGCCGGCCAAGAAGCCCTGCCCTGGCATTGCTACCAGCTGCAGTGGCAAATGTGAAAAGATGAAGAAAGACAAGGGCAGGACGCCCGACGCGCCCAGGCGCGCCGCGCGTAGGAGGCCTCGCCCTGGCGCCACCTGGCGGCCGGCGCGGCGGCGGGCGCGGCCTCGCGCACGGCCACCGCGCCGCTGGAGACGCTGCGCCTGCAGGCCATGGCCGGCTGCCTGGAGGCGCCCGGGCTGCTCGGCGCCTTCCGCGCCACGCTCGCGCGCGGCGGCTGGCCCGCGCTGTACAAGGCGCGGCCGCAGCGCGGGGGCGCAGGATAGGGTCAGGCTGGGCCTACCCTCATTGTGCACGCGTTAAGCTCGGCCGCAGAGCGCCGCCCGATCCAGGCCCCGGGGGCCGCTTGCCAGTCTGTATGCAGCCGCAGGCCCCAGAGGCGGCTGGAGGCGCGCGCCTTGGGGGGGTGATGCGTGTGTGACCTCGGGCGCTGCATTATGTGGCTCGTCGCGCCGTGTCAGAAAAGGCCCCAGAGTAGGCTGATGGTTAGGTTCCTCTTAGCTAACACGCTGCCGGGCGCGCCGCGCAGGGCAACCTGCTCAACGTGGCTAAGAGCGCGCCGCAGAAGGCGATTGATTTCTTCGCGTTCGACACGTTCAAGGCGCGCCGCCGCCGGCGCGGCCGCCGCCGCGCATTTCTTCTTTGCCCACCCTCGCCCTCTGCTTCTGATAACGACCCTGAGAGCGGGCCGTGCACGCCGCGCGTCCCGCCTCTCCTGCGCGCTGCGCGGTGGCCTGCACTGGAGGGCATTGCCCTGCACGCGTGTGCGGGCTGCGTGTGCGCCGTCAAAGAGCCGGGGAGCGCGGCGGGGCAGGGGCTGCTGGCGGCGCGCGGCGGCGTGGGCGTGCTGCCGACGTTCACGGCCGCGGGACTGGCGGGCGCCGTGGGCTCCGTGGCGCTCTACCCGGTGCGCGCGCTGCGCGCGGGGCACCGGCCTGAGTCACTGCCGCTGGCTGGCGTGCGCGGCGTGTGCCGTGCTGCAGCGCCTGCTGCCGCAGGGGCAGAGCACGCTGCCCCCACTTGTCTCGAAAATCGTGCGCACGCGTTGGTGCGGCCCCCGCTCACGGAGCCGCGCTCGCGTCCAAAGCGCCCATACCCTTGTTCTAACCCTGTCTTATTCAGCGCCGTACCCTATGCCCACGGCGCTGCGCGCGCGCGCAGATGGAGGTGGTGCGCTGCCAGATCGCAACGGACGTAACAGGCACGTTCCGCGGCCCCGCGCACGCCGCCTCGGCGCTCGTGCGTGCCGGCGGCGTGCGCTCGCTGTACCGCGGGCTGCTGCCCAGCTTGGCGGCCATCGCGCCCGAGGCCGCCATCACCTACGGTGCCGCCCCAGTCAGGAGCATGCGCTCTGGAGTGCCACAGGGCCCTCCCTGAGCGCCAGCGGCAGCCCTGCGCCGCTGATGCACGGGCTCTGCGACCGCACCAGGCTGTGGCACACATACCAGCAGGGCTGCCTGCCCCCTTTGTTGCCACGGCGCACAAAACGCGTGCCCGGCCGCATGCGGGCGCGCCGTGCTGGGCGCCCGCAGGGCACGGCGGGCAGGGCGCGGCCTACAGCCGCGCCCCGGCGCCGCGTGCCGCGCGCGCGGTCACGACGGCGCGCGCGCCGCAGGCCTGTTCGACGTGCTGAAGCGGGCGGCGGCGCGCGTGGCGGGCCGCGCGGACGCGGGCGTGGTGCCGAGCGTGGCGTGCGGCGTGGCCGCCGCGTTTACGGGGCAGCTGGTCACCTTCCCGCTGGAGGCGGTCGCGCGGCGCATGCAGGCACGCGCCCCCCTCCGCGCCCGCATCGGGCGCCTGCGCCGGCGCTCCTGCGCTGGCGCTCGTATGGCTGCCGCCGCAGGCGCTGTCGTTCAGCGGGTGCTTGGTCTCCTCCTTTCCTCTGGGGGCGGTCGCGCGGCACGTCCAGGCACAGGCCCTCAATTCCACAGGCCTGGCCCTGTCGCGCGGCGCGTGCAGGCGCGGAGCCCCATGGCTGCCATGTGGGGTGCCAGCGCCCCTGTGAGCATGCATCTGACACCAGCGCAGGCTGCCGTCAAACGACCCGAAGCTGCAGGCTGCGGCACTGCCTGCGTGTGACGCCGCTCGCTTGCTTCCCCAATGTAGGAAGGCCCCTGCTCTTAGTGCACCGCAACGCATGCGCCCTCCTCCCACCCCCTCCCCCGCCATGCTATGGCATCGGGCCGCCTTCCTGCACCGTGCGCCGTGCAGTGGCCCGGGCGCGAGGCCTTATGCCCGCCGTCGCCGCGCGCGCAGCGCGGCGCCGCCGGCCAGCAGGGCGTCGGCGACGTCGTGCGCGAGCTGCTCGCTCAGGGCGGCGTCCGCGGCCTGTACAGGCGCGCGCGCGCTCTGCGCCCCTGGGCGCCCCTACCGATCTGCCCATGCGCCGGGTGACTGTGCTGGTGGCTGCCAGCCCAACAGGCTGCGCAGGGGGTGGATAAGTCTGGCGGAATAGTCGCATGAGTGTCTGCTGCTCTCTCTGCCACCGTTGCCTGCGAGTCTTGGGACACCTGAGTTGCGACGCACTTGACGCTGCCTGTGTCCGCCTTTGGCGGTGCAACAAAGCGTTGCGCGCGCCCGAATGCGGCTGAGCGCCTCTGGCGCGCGGCAGGGGCGTGGGCGCGGCGTCGCTGCGCGTGGTGCCCATGGCCTTTGTCAGCTTCCTGACCTATGAGGCGCGCATGCTCGGGACCGCCCTCCCACCCACCAGCCAGACACACCCAGACCAGTCCCATGACCAGGCGTGGCGTGCCGCGCGCGTGCGGGCGCCCCTGTCGGTGTGTGTGCGAGAGTGGGTGTCTAGGTAGCAGGCTTGGCGCACCACGCCAGGCGGCGCCGTTGGTATACATGCGCATGCTGTGCTGCCGCAGCCTCACGCCAGAGCGGCACAGCAGCGTCGGGCTATGCTGTGCGCGAGCTGGCGCCCACGCGCGGGGCGCGGCGCGGCGCAGGCCGTGCGCATGTGGCTGACGCAGCAGGACGAGCGCGCGGCCGCGCGCGCGTGCGCCCAGGCGATCCTGCCGCCGCAGACCTGCAACCCCTTCCCTGAGCCGGCGTGACGCCTGCAGCGCGCGGACGCCCTGCGAGAGGCCGCCCAAGCGGCGGAGGGTGGCGGCGCCGCGCGCGCGCTAGCGGAATGATGCATGCAGCCTGGCGTGCATATACATGTGCCCTGTACCTGTTGCCGCACGAGCCTCGTATACAGTATCTGATTCTGTACAGTCTGATGTGCCTAGTTGGTTGCCCTGTTTTGCAGGCCTGTAGTTGTCTGGATCCTGAGGGGACCATGTAGTTGGTCTTGCACTCGAGTAGACGTGAAGAGGAAGAGGCGTAGTACATTGCTGGTCCCAGGAGCCATTCTTGTCGGGAGGCACTGGCACTGGTCCAGTGTGCAAAAGCTTGCCAGCTGCAAAGCCTGCACCGCGCTCTCCGGCGAAGTTTGGTGCACTGCACCGCCAGCACTCGCCGCTTAGGCTTGGCGCTTGGCAATGCAACCGTCCCAGCCTGTTGCCAGGCGAGCAGCCTGTACTATGACGACTTGCAGCAGCCATGGCGGCCCTGCTGCACCTGTCAGGCGCGCGCCACACCGCGCGCACCCAGGCGTGCGTGGCCGTTGCACGGCTGCGCGCGCGCAGGCATGCTGACAGCCTGCTGCTGTATGTAGTGGGTGGACGCGCCCGCTGCCCGCGCCGGCGGCTGCGGGGCACAGCAGGCGGGCCACAAGCAGGGGCTGCCGCGCATGGAGGCTCCAGGCGCGGCCGCCCGCTGCGCGCACCCGCCGTGCTCTCAGCGCTGCGCTGCCTGGCACTGCTCTGCTGCGACCCTGCCGCGCCGGAGGGCTGCTGGCGGGGCCTGCTGCATGCTTGCCGGGCCTGCATGGACCCGCTGCCAGCGCGCAAGCCAGGGAGCCCGCCCAGCCCAGCCGGCTGCGCGGCCGAACCGCAGGTGTGCAGCGTCGCGTATGGCCAGGCAGACGTGGATGAGCGCAGCTGGAGCGACGCGGCCGTCAGCGAGGGGGTGCGCGCTCCCCGCTGTGCTGCCCGGGCGCTGCGCCTGTGCGGGGCGCGCGGCGACCCCTGCCTCAGTTCGAGCGCCTGGCCTGCGAGGGCAGGGAATGTGTGCACCTGTCCTGCACCTACACCTAACAGAGCGCCCCTGCTGAAGAGAGCCCGCTGTCACTCGCGCTACAGCACACGCTGTCTGAGCCCCACCCGCACCCGCACATGCAGGCGCGGCCGTGATGCAGGGCGAGCCCAGCAGCGAGTGCACAGCAGCGCAGAAGGCGGCTGGGCGGCTGCACCAGGCCCGCCTCAGGCGTGAGGAAGCAAACCCGCTGGTGGCAGAGCAACATGCAGGCTAGCAAGCCGTGATCTGCGGGGTACGGCAGGGCCGGCTGGTGCAGTGGTACCCGGGCCACATCGCGCGCGCGGAGCGCCGGCTGCGCGAGCAGCTGGCGCTCGTGGACGTCGTGCTGGAGGTCCGCGACGCGCGGTGCGCGGCACGGGTGGCTAGGGACCCACCACTGTCGCAGCGGTTTCGCCACGATCCTGGCCGATGTTCTGGCTGGGTACGGTGCGGACGTCGTGCTAGAGGTCTGCAGTGCATGATGTGCGGCACGGAGAGCGAGGGGTTCAACCCGCCGCTGCTCCAGCGCTTGCGCCACAAATTCGGTGGGCCGACGCGCTGGCTGGCGGCCCAGCACCGCGCGAGCGCAGCTGGGCTGCTTGCATGTGGCCGAGCGGCCTCCCCCGCCGCGCGCGCGTAGACCGCCGCGCCGGCGTAGAGCGGCGAGCCGCCGCGTGTGGCATCGCCTCGCGTGGTGCTGCTCGGCTGAGCGCGGGCGCTGGGCCGCTAGAAGGCTCCGACGCCAGCCCTGCGCGGCTGACCCCGGCGGCGCGCGCGCCAGCATCCCGGCGGCCACCGCGCACCCGTCGGTCGCGCGCTGGTGCGGCGCCAAGCCGCGGCTGCTCGTCGTGAACCGCGTGGACATGGTCTCCGAGCGCGACCGCAGCGCTTGGGCCGCGCACTTTGCCGCGGCCGGCGAGCGGCCGCTCTGGACCGACGGCGCGTCCGGCCTCGGCGTGGGCCAGGCGCGCGCCCGCTGTTGCCGGGCCGCCAGCGGCGCGCCTGCCGCGTGCGCTTGCCCTGCGGCCGAAGACAAGCAGGCCCGGCGGCGACGCGCATGTCGACTTGCTTCAGGGATCGCATCGGCAAGCCCCGTACCTTCTGTTGCAGCCATGCCACAGCATGGAAGGCCGCAGCTTGGCCCCCAGCCTGGCATGCGTCAAGCGCAAGCTGCCGACAAGCAGCCGGGGGCTAGGTTAAGGGCGCTCCTGGCGATCAGCAGGTGATGAAGGCGGCGCTGGGCGTGAGCGATCGCATCAATGAAGCGCGCGCTCGGCGCGGCCTGCGCCCGCGCCCGGTGCGCGCGGTGGTGGTCGGCTTCCCCAACGTGGGCAAGAGCGCGCTCATCAACCGGTGCGCAGCCACCCGCGCCCGGCCCGCGCACTTATCGCGCCCGACGGCTCGCGCGCACACTGCCCCGCGGCCGCGCGCGCCGACTTGCCGTGCTGCTGGGCCCCGCGCTGCTCCGAGCGGCGCGCTGGGCGCCCGCCATGGCCAGGGGCGCACGCAGACGCGCGCCCGCGCGCGCAGGCTGCTGGGCCGGCGGCTGTGCGAGAGCGCGGCCAAGCCGGGCGTCACGCGCGTGCTCAAGTGGCTGCGCATCGGCGGCCAGCTCGACCTGCTGGACTCGCCCGGTGCGCGCGCGCTCTGACCCTAACCCCGGCTTACCCTGCCAGGCTCAGGCCCGGACGATGGGCGGCGGCCCTGCCTTGCGCTCGCGACCGCGGCGAGCGGGCGCCAGGATGCTCATGAACGGCCCGCGCCTTTGCGCCCGGGCGATCCGCGGCCAGCAGCGCGGCTGCGCGGCCCGGGCGCGGGCGCGCATGCGCGCTGCCCGCGCCCGCTGACGCGGCTCAGGCAGGCCGCCCGGCGCACGGCAGCCGGGCGCGCCGGGTGCGTATGCGCATGCAGCGTCGGCGCATGCTCTGCGGAGCCGGGCGCGCAGCTGTCGGCCGGCGGCGCGTGACGCAGCGCGCCCCGCGCGTGCGCAGGCATCATTCCGGGCAGCTTCGGCGACCAGCGCGCCGCACGGCACCTGGCCATGTGCAACGACATCGGCGAGGCCGCCTACGAGGACTCGCTTGTCGGCGCCGGGCTGCTAGACGCGCTGGCCGCGCTGCCGGGCGGCGCCGCCGCGCGCCGCCGCCTGGCCGAGCGCTACGGCGTCAATTGGGCGCCAGGCCTAAGCAGTGCGCCCCGGCTGCCGGGCAAGACGCGCGCCTTCGGACGGCAAGCCCACTCCCGAGCCTGGCAGTGCGGCTGACACGGACCATTCTTATGCAGCACGCGTTGGCGGCACTGCCCCTGCAGGCCGGTCATGCGCCGGCGCCTGGCGGCCGCCCCAGGGCGCCTGGCCTCGGCTGCCTCTTCTTGGTTGGTGGGGTAGTAAGTATTCAATGCGCATGCTATAACCTGGTGCGCCGCATCCACAACCTGCATAAGATGCACGTCCGTGCAAGGCGCGGCCTGGCGTTGGCCAAGCGACGGGCCGCGCTGCGCAGGCGAGGACTACCTGCTCGCGCTCGCCGCGGAGAAGTTCCAGGGCGACGCTGAGCGCGCCGCGCAGCGCCTGCTCAAGGACTTTCGTACCGGCGCACTCGGCCGCATCGCGCTGGAGCTGCCGCGCGGCCAGAACAGGGGGTAGATTTACGGCAGTTTCACGGGGTTGGCAGAGGGCGTCGCAACTTCCGCTGGTACTTGTAGTGCGCGTTGCAGGCGGCCATCAAAGTCGCAAGACGGCGAGGCGCTGCTCGCGTGCGCCGCTCTTGCCGGACTTTTGCACGGTCTGTACTGAACAGTCTGGCAGTCCTTCGTGTTGTCTGGCGCCAAAGCAGGGTACTGTGAAAAGCAGGCGGCTCGTACCAGGCCACAGGGCTGCTCTGTATCTGCGGCGCTGCTACATACACGCTTACAGCAGGCGGCGACATGCAATGCACTGCCAGAGAGTGCGCGGTCACGTCTGACGCACGTGAGGCTCGCAGCGCCGCCGCTCCCACCCCCCGGCACACACAGCACCGCACGGCGAGCAGAACAGGCAGCACGGCCTGCTCGGGAGCGTGGAGTTGCAGCGCCGCTGGGCGCGCCGAGTCGCCACGGCGTCCCCGGCAGCGCGCGTCTCAGTCGTCGTCCTGGAACTCCCTGCAGCCCCGCGGCAGGAGGTTGGCATGGGTGACGCTCAGACACGCGCGCCGCAAGGCAGCACGCCGCCTGCGCTGCAGCCGCGCACCTCCTGTCCGTCCACCGCGGCTGCCGGATGGCCTTTATCTCCTCCTGCGCGCGCCGCGCCCCAGCTCTGCGCTCTGCGGCGGCAGCCTGCCCAAGCAGGTGCGGCAGCCTGCCCGACCAGGCTCCCCACAGGGCCCGGCTACGCCTGGGGGCGCTCGCGGGCAGAGGCGCGCGCGTTGGCGCGGCCAGTGGCAGGCCGCGCGCCTCGCTCAGGTACTCGCCCGTCTCCTTGAACGTCTGGCGGTTGAGCTGGCGCAGCTCCTCCAGGCGCGCGTCGTCGCGCTCGTCGCGGCTGATGTAGAACAGCGGCGCGCCGATGCCCACCGCCAGGCCCAGCACCGCGCCCGCCACGCCCACCTGCCGCGCGGCCGCCCCGTCGGTCACACGGGGGGCCGCCCGCTCCATGCACGGCACAGCACCATGTGCCATGCCCAGGTGTTGACGGGTTCAGGCAGGCGGCCCTCTGAGAGCGGGAAGCAGAGCGCCCTGCCGCGCGGCCGAGTGCTCCCAAGCGCACGCCGCAGACGCTCCCACCATTGCCGCAGGCGCTGCCCGCTGGGCCTTGCAGTGCTCAAGTGCAAGCACTCCCGCAGGCCACGGAGCCCAGGCACGGCAGCCCGCCCGGGCTCGCTCACCAGCGTGTCGGGGTCGGACCAGTCGAGCGACAGGCCGGCGCGCGGCGCGGGCAGCCGCGTCCTGTGCTGCGCGCGGGGCGGCTGTGCCGTGAAAGCGCAGGGGGCACGTGGCGCAGCGGCCTGCCTGCAGCAGCAGGGCTGAGCGGGCCGCGCCGCAGGCCGCGCTGTCGGGGCCATGGCCTGCATCTTACACTGAGCAGCAATCGCACAGGTACAAGGGAGGGCGCAGTGGACTGGTGGAATGAATTACAACCGGGTGGACAGAACCGCAACACAACAAGGGGAGCAAGACCCTGGCAAGCCTTAGGTCTAGGGGGCTGCTGGCCGGCAAAGTGCGGCTGATAGCGAAAAGCAAGTCTCGAGGTCGCTACACAGAGCCAGAGAGGTGCAGCCGCCCAAGGCAGCTCCAGCCAGCCTCTCATCCGCGCTCCTGTGGTGGCTTCGGCCACAGCTCATAGCAGCCTGGCGGGGTCTGTTGCAGCCCTGACGAGCCAGAGCGATGAAGAAGCGTGGCAGTAATTGTGGTACGTCCGTAACAGCGACAGTGGTCAGCAGCCGCCACACCAACCTGCTCGAGCGCGCGCGCGCATTCCCTGTGGAGGCGGTCCGGCCGTGGGGCAACGCAGCCAAGTTCAAGAACCCGTGCTACTGCGACGTGCGCGCCCCGGGGCCCCTGCCTGTCGCCGCGGCCTGCGGTCGCCGGCGCGCCGGCGGGTGCGCTGGGTGGTGACTGACAGCTGCTTAAGGCCGCGCAGTTGGCCAAGAAGCCCAAATAACAGGACCGGGGAGTTACCAGCGCCTTCCTCATTCCCCGCCTGTGACAGCAGCCGCCGCGATGGCGCTCCCCTGCCCCGGCTTTGAGGGCAGCGAGAAGCGGCTCGAGGTCGACTTTTCCTTCGGTTTGGGCACGCCGGCGGGCGGCCTGCGGACGCTGGCGCGCCCTCAGCTCGACGGCCTGCTCCAAAAGGTGCGGGGCGGCCTGATGCACGGGGTGCTGCTGGCGGCATGTCGGAGGCATATTGTGTGTACGTCCTGATCGACCCGCGAGGAAACCGGCCTGATGCTGATGGCGCGCTCTCCCGCCGCAGGCCGCCTGCTGCATCGTGTCGCGCACCTCCAGCGCGCACGTCGACGCGTATGTGCTCTCAGAGTCGAGCCTGTTTGTGTATGCGGACCGCCTGGTGCTCAAGACGTGCGGCACGACGCGCCTGCTGGAGGCGGTGCCGGAGCTGCTGGCGCTGGCCGCCGGGCTCGGCCTGGCGGCGCGGCGCTGCAAGTACTCGCGCGCCTCGTTCCTGTTCCCGGAGCACCAGGTGCGGCGCGTCCCCTCGCATATGCCGCGTGGGGTGTGTGGCGTGTGCGAGGTGTGAAGACTCCGCACCCGCGCTGCGGTACATTCCGCCACCTGTCCACACTTATGACGGAACTGTCCTGGATATCATATATTTTGCGATATATTGTGTGGTGTAATAATTCTGACTCCGCCGGCATACCTTATGCCTAGTGATGCGTGCCAGCACTCACACTTGAGGTGTGCCTCACCTTTGCGCCCGAGGCAGGGTTGCAGCTGCACAGGGCGTCAGAGGGTTGCGCCCAGGCGTTCACCAGTGTGCTGTGCGCCGCGCGCAGCCGCAGCCGCACGGCAACTTTGGCGGCGAGGTCGCGCTGCTGCGCGAGCGATTGGGCGCGCTGGGCGCGCTGGGCAGCGCGTACGTGCTGGGCGACGCGCTCAACGGCCTGCAGTGGCACGTGTTTGTGGCCGACGCGGGCGCGGCTGCGGGCGCGCCGCCGCCGCCTGTGTACACGCTGGAGATCTGCATGACGCACCTGTGCCCCGCCAAGGTGCGCGGCGGGGGGCTGCCTGGCGCGGCTCGCTGTCGGCCTGTGCTGCTGCAGCAGCGTGGCACGCATGTTCTGGCAGCGCGCCGCGCTGCTTGTGCAGCCCGCTGCGTGTTACCTGTTGCAGCTTGGTGTTGCCTGAATTGTAACAGGTGTGTGCGCGGGCAGGCCTGGTGTGGGGGTGCGAACCTGGCATGGGCAGTGAGACGGTGTGCTGACCCATGAGCTGACGCAGCCGTGTGCACGGGCAGGCCGCCCAGTTTGTGCGCGGGCCGGGCTTTGTGTCGGCGGCCGCCACGACGGCGGCGAGCGGCATCGGCGCGCTGCTGCCGGGCGCGGCGATCGACGACTATGTGTTTGAGCCGTGCGGTTACTCCATGAACGGCGTGGACGGCGCCGCCTTCACGACTATCCACGTTACGCCCGAGGAGGGCTTCTCGTATGCATCGGTGGAGCTGTGCGGCTACGCGGCGGCCGCGCTGGATGCGTCGGCCATGGTGGCGCAGGCGCGCCCGCGGCGTGTGTTCTGCCAGAGCCGCAGCGCTGGCTTCGCTGTTTTTTTAACTGGCACTGCCTTCCTGCGTCAGTGCGGGGCGTTTGCAGGTGGCATGGTGAAACCAGCTGCTGGTGGCGCCTCGTGTTGGGAGTGCTCAATCGCAGGGTTCGAGTTGGGATTGCTCAGCGCTTGGCTGCTCCAAGGTGCATGATGTCACACATCTATCCGAAATCCACAACAGGCGGGCGCTACAGAAAGCAGACTTGCCTAACGTCGGTGTGAATGTCCCTGATCTGTGCACGCACTACCTGCATTGAGGACGGGTCGGCCGGGCGCCGCAGGTGGCCGCCATATTCAGCCCAGGGCGCCTGAGCGTGGCGCTGTCGGTAGACCAGAGCCGGCCGTGCTGCCCCTGGACGGCCGGCGCGCTCGCGTTCCCGCCCGCGTATGCCGCCGCTGGCGCTGCGTGCCAGGTGCGGCGGCGGCGCTTCAAAATGCCTGCTGGCCGTTCAAAGTGCTGGCACACTGGGCACGAAGGGGCTGGCTGAGGCACTGGTGGCTCTGCCTGTAATGCTGTACGCGTGCCCGGCTGTGGCTTGCACAATCCAGGAATGTCTGGCGGCTGGCTTGCAGTCTGGCATTTGCTGTTAAGCTGCGCCGCGTCTGCGTCCCTGGCTTCCCGTTGGGCGATGGATGCCGGTGCCCTGCAGCGCACACCTCAGCGCCTCCCGCGCGCGCACCTGAGCGGCGCCCCGCACGCGCGCAGGCGTTCGCGCGCGGCGGCCGCACCTCCTTCTACTCCGCCGCGCTGGGCGGCGCGGCGGCTGCGCCGGTCGAGCTCGCCCCCGCGCAGAAGCCGCCCGGCGCGCTCTGCGCCGACGGCAGCCTGGCCAAGCCTGGCGCCGGCGCCGGCCCGCCGGGCGCCTGTGCGTCGCCAAGCGGCGGCGCACCCGCTGCGGCGGGGCCGCCCGCGCTGCTGCCCTCGCGCCTCGCGCTGGAGCTGCGCCGGCTCGCGCGCGGCAGCGCCGCGTCCGCCGCCGCCGGCGCCGCCAGCGACGAGGAGATGGCCGGCAGCGAGCGCGGCAGCGACGAGGGGCCGGGCTGCAAGACGCGCCCGGCCAGCCCTGGCGCGGCATCGGTCGGCGCGGGCTCGGAGCGCAGCGACGCGGATGTGGTCGCGCTGGGCGCGCAGCTGGTGCTCGAGGCCGGCCTGGCCAGCTCCGGGTCGTTCGCCGACTGCGAGCGCCCGCTGGCGCATGGCGCCGCGCGCCGCTTGCGCGGCGCGCTCGCGCGCTCCGTTGCGGACGTGCTGGCGCTGTATGACGCGGTGCGTGCAGGGGGCGCCGCCGAGTGCACGAGCTCGGAAACGCATTTGCGCTGCCTTTTTTTAGTGCGTTTTTTTTATGCTTTGTCTAAGACGAGGTCGTGGATGATGTGTGTCAAGGCTTGTTCCTGTGTTCAAGCTCCTGTCGCTATTTGTGCCTGCGAGCTGAGGCGATGAGTTGGGCCTTTGCACACATTGTACTGGCGTACTCTAGTTGGACGCTGTCCAGCCGAAGCGTGCTTGCAGCGTGCACCGCTCGAACGCGTTGTCGCATCTGACACCAACTTCAGAGGTTCAGCACTCTGAGCGCGGCGCGGGCGACGGCGCAGGCGCTGCTGCCGCGCGGCAACGCGGCCGCGCTGGACGCGCACATCGGCCGCCTGGTCGCCGCGCACGCGCTGGAGGACCCCGTTTACGTGGTGGACCTGGGCATGGTGGCGAGGCTGTGGGGCGCGTGGGCGGCGGCCATGCCGCGCGTGGCACCCTTCTACGCGGTCAAGTGCAACGACGACGAGGCGCTGCTCGCGCTGCTGGTGCGCGCGCCTCCAGCAGTCGATGTGCTGAGAAAGGCTGGTGTCGTTATGTGCAGACGGCGTCTGCATACGCATGTGGTATGACCTAGCCATGAGTGAAAAGCAACTCTCATCGATGCGGCAAATGCTGCGTTGTGGGCGTCGCCAGCCAGCCTGACCCACAGGAGGCCGGGCGAGCGCGCACGGCTTCCCGACGTGCGTCTGCTGAGCGGGCATGCACTCATGCTGAGGGGCGGCGGCGCGCGCAGGCGGTGCTGGGCGCCGGCTTTGACTGCGCGTCCGAGGCGGAGGTGGACCGCGTGCTTGCGCTGGGCGTGCCGCCCGGCCGCATCGTGTACGCCAATGCGTGCAAGCGCCCGCGCGACATCCGCCACGCGGCCGCGCGCGGCGTCGGCCTGACCACCTTTGACACGGTGTCCGAGCTGCGCAAGCTGGCGGCGTGGCACCCGCGCACGCGCGCGCTGCTGCGCCTGCGCGCCGACGACCCCGCCGCGCGCTGCCAGCTGGGCAACAAGTACGGCGCCGCGCCGGGCGACGTGACCGCGCTGCTGCAGGTGCCGTCCGCACCCTTCCGGAGGTCTTGCATGTTCTGTGAGGAGGGGGTTGTTGTTTGTGGGGGGGCGGGGAGGGTCCCTGTTGCAGTGAGCAACCCTAATCCTGAGCCGCGGTCTAGAGCGCGAGTGTTGCTGCCGTGGCAGACCATGCGCCTGCAAGGTGTGGTTGGTCGCGTGTGGCACTTGGCTGGCGGACACACGTGTCAGGATTGGCGGAGGTCGGGGCGTGCCCGAGGCCCTGCGGTCGCATGGTGCCTGAAGCGCACCGCGCACGCGCGCAGGCAGCCAAGGAGCTGGGCATCGACGTGGCCGGCGTGTCGTTCCACGTTGGCAGCGGCGCCACCAACCCGGCCGCCTTCAGCGAGGCCATCGCGTTGGCGGCCAGTGCATTCGCGGCCGGCGCGGCCGCCGGGCATGGCGCCATGACGCTGCTCGACATCGGCGGCGGCTTCTGCGGCGGCGTGTTTGGGCCTGACGGGCGCGTGGACCTGGGCGGCGTGCCGGCCGCGGTCAATGCCGCGCTCGCGGCGCACTTCCCGCTCGGCTGCGGCGTGCGCGTGATTGCCGAGCCGGGGCGCTACTTTGCCGAGGCGGCCGCGACGCTGGCGTGCCTGGTGTACGGCGTGCGCGATGGGCGCGGCCCGGACGGGTCGCCCACGCGCGACTACTGGATCACCGACGGCCTCTACGGCAGCATGAACTCGGTGCTGTACGACCACGCGGAGCTGGCCTGCCGCCCGCTCGGCCAGCCGGGGCCGCCGGCCGGGCCGCTGCTGGCGTCCACGGTGTTTGGCCCGACCTGCGACGGGCTGGACACGGTGCTGCGCGGCTATGGCCTGCCGCGCCTGGACAACGGCGACTGGCTCGTGTTCCCCAAAATGGGCGCGTACACGCGCACCGGCGCCTCGGCCTTCAATGGCTTTGACGCGACCGCGCCGCATGTCTTCTACGTGTTCTCGCAGGGCTGACAGCGCTGCGCGCATGGCTGCTTGGCTGCGGCGTCAGTGTACGTATTGCTGCCCTGCCTCACCCGGTGGGGAGCCGGCAGCCTGTGGGAAAGGGTGACCCGGCTGACAGGCGCTGTCTGCTTGTCTGGTCGGCGCTGGAGCCCGCTTGGCGCGTGATGCTGCATCATCCATGTGTTTTCGTGTCTGCGTGACCTCGCCTCTCAGGGTATGGCGCAGGCTCTGCATGGCGCGGGGATTGCAAGGGTTGTGACACTTCCCAGCCCTGTCAGGGCTTGTTGATGTGATGATGATGCTGTGTAGGGTCTGCTCGGTTCAGGCCAGTGTTGATCTGCTGTCGCAGGTTCGGACATGCATGACATGTGTGTGTGTAAGTGCTCTTCCTGGGCTGGAAAGGTGCTACAGCGTGTTGCTTGGAGCAATAATAATTGGATTATTGCTGATGCAAGCTCAGCCTGTGAAACAGAGCCTCGATGAGCATGAGATGAGCATGAGATGGCGTACAAGGACAGGCTTCCACATCAAAGCGCACCAGAAGGCTTACAATGCCAGGCTTTCCCATCACCGCACTTCAAAACAAAAAATTGGGAAAATCACAGCTTGTGTTCAGTGGCAAGTGCAGGGCAGGCGAGCTCTGGGCTGCGTTCTTAGTTGCCTGCTAACAACAGCCATCCTGTTGTGCAACAGGACCCTTCGTACCTGCCAGGCGGCACAGCATATGCATTTGGGCATCCGGCAGGCTCCTGCACGGTCAGCACATGGACACCACTCGCAGGCAGAGGCCCCTGTTCGACACATCCCCGCTAATGCCAATGTATGGCATGCCTTGGCGCTGCCGGGGCCGCGGCACTCACTCCAGCCCATCAAGAGGCAAGGGGAAGGAACGCTTCATAATGCACTACATGCTCACCCGCCCTGTCACTGGCAGCAGCATCTGCGGCATGCAGTGGCAAAAGCATGGGTGCCAAGACCCGAGATTAAGCCAAGGGGGAGGAACGCTTCAGAGTGCGCTACATGCACACCTGCCCTGTCACGGGCAGCAGCATCTGCAGCATGCAGCGACAAAAGCATGGGTGCCAAGACCCGAGATTACGCTACACCCACAGCCACCCTCATGCAGGCCAGAAATCTGCGCTAAGGGCTGCGCACTCGCCGCCAGGCAGCCCGGCGACAGGCCGCGGCAGCGCCGCGCCCCGCCTGAACAGGGCAAAATGTACACCGCTGCGTTGCACCCTGCGGCCGCGCCAGCCTGGATAACCGCTCCCGTAGCATTCGGCTGTCGGGCGTGCTGCGAACGCCTCCTCGCCTCGCCTCCTCGCCTCGCCTCGCATCTCACCCGCTCCCCATGCAGTACGCAACGCCGCAGGCCCGAGCAGCGCCGGCTCACATCGCACGCAGGATGCCCGGCAGCGCGTCCCGGAGCCGCTGGCTGTCCGGCGTCGTCACTGCCAGCTCCTGCACCTCGTTGTCTACGCGCACGATGAGCAGCTCGCCGCCGCCGCCGCCGCCGCCGCCCGCGCCGCCCGCGCCGCCGCCCTAGGCGCCAGGCTTGGCAATCAGCACCTGCCGCCGAGCGAGCATGCAATCACTCAGCCAGCGCCCGAAGTTTCCAGGGCGACAGGCGCCGCAAGCGCGCGGGCGACGGCCGGCGTGCGAGCCCGCATGCACGCGGCGCGCTCGAAACACCTGGCAGCGGACGCCGCTTGAGCCCCCGCGCCATGCCGAGCGGCGCAGACCGCTGCGCACGGCAAACACGCACGTGCCCCTAGAGGGGGGGCCCGCCGCGCGCCTGGCACTCGGGCGCCCACGCCTGGCTGCGCAGGCGCCGCCCCGGCGCGACTGCGCTCGCCACGCCCGCCGCCAGCAGCGCAGCGCACAGCGCCTCCGCCTGCGGCACGTTGCCCAGCGCGGCCTGCGCCGCGGCGCGCGCCCAGCTGGGTGACCCGCGCGGCCCGCACAAGCCGCGCCCGCCGCAGCCCCGACGGACGCCCGGGCGCGCGCGGCCGGCCGCACGCGAGCCGCGCGCGGGCGGCAGTGCGGAGGCGAGCCTCGCCGCCGCCGCCGCTTCGGCGCAGTCCGCGCCACACGGAGTGCAGCGGGCACATCTGCGTCAAGGCAGGCGACGTGCATACCGGCGCGACTGGCGCCACGCCCACAGCACCAGGTTCATGTGCGGCGCGGGGCGGCGCCGCGCCAGCACCGCTCATTTTATTTTGCTTTGAAAAACTGATGCATGCCCAGCAGCCGCGGTGGGCACGCCCAGGTAGCTCCACTCGCACGCCCTACCCTGACGCACACCTGCAGGTCGGCGCCGCCCTCGCTCGGCCCCTCGCCGCCCGGCGCAAGCAGCTGCTGAAGCGACTGGTCCGGCGCCGGCACGCGCCGTTGGCGCCGCCCCAGCGCCTGTCGCTCCGTAGGCCAACGGGGCCCCATGCGCTGCCGCTGTGGCCGCGCCGGCGGCGCCGGCGGCGCCGGGCGTTCCAGCAGCGGCGGCGGCGCGGGCGCCTGCGGAAACTTCACTGGCTGCGCGCGCTCTGCACCTGATATGACTACGAACGGGGCGCCAGGACCCGGCGCTGCCGCGGCCGCCTGCGCCCGCTCCGCGCGCAGGGCCGCCCGCTCTGGGGGGCCAAACCGCAACGGCGCCTGCCGCTGCGGCAGCGCGGCCGCCACCGGCTTCGCGGTCAGCGGCTGCAGCTGCTGCGGCGGCGGCGGCGAGGCCGCAGTGGCCTGCCGCGCTGGCGGCGCTCGCGCGTCGGTGTCCGAGCTCGCAAACGTGCGGTTCGGGGCGTCCATGTTCGGCTCGGGCAGGGCGCTGCGCTGGGCCCCCGCCACCGCAGCCTCACTCGCAGCAGCCCCGGCCCCGCCCGCCACCTCCGCGGGCAGTGGTGTGCGATCATCCGCTGTAGCGCGCACCGAGCCCTCGCTCGGCCCGGCCAACTCTCTCTGAACACGCGCGCTCGGCCTTCCAGACGGCGGCGGCGGCGGCGGCGGCGGCGGCGGCTGCGCTGCCTGAGTGATTGGCGCAGCGGCCTTGCGCAACGCTTCAGGCACCCCTGCTCCGGCGCTGGGCTGCGGCTCGGCTACAAGCGGCTGCAACCTCGGCCTGCCTGCGAGCGGCGGCGGCGGCGGCGGCGGCGGCGGCGGCGGCGGCGGCGGCGGCGGCGGCGGCGGCGGCGGCGGCGGCGGCGGCACAGGCATTGGCTGCGCCTCGCCTGCCTGTACGTACGGTGACACCAGCTCAGGCGCTCGCTCTGGCGCCCCTTTGCCCGCAAGCGCGTCCGCGGGCTCTGTCGGCGCTCGGCGCGCAGGAGCCCCCGACGACGGCGGCGGCGGCGGCGGCGGCGGCGGCGCTGACAGCGCCTGCGTCTGAGCTGCTTCAGCGCGAGCTGACACCAGCTCATGTGCTGACTCTGAATCCTGCTCTCCCGCGCTGGTCTCCGCTGCCTTCGCTGGCGGCCGCATGGCGGGCCTGCCTGCAAGCAGGGGCGGCGGCGGGGGTGGCGGCGGCGGCGGCGGCGGCGGCGGTGCCTGTGCTGCCTGAACGTATGGCCAAACCAGCTCAGGCACTGGCTCTGCTGCCCGCTCCGCGCCGCTGATCTCTGCAGCCGTCGCTCTCGTCAGACGCCCAGGCCTGCCTGCAAGCGGCGGCGGCGGCGGCGGCGGCGGCGGCGAGGGCGGCGGCTGTGCCTGTGCTGTCTGTATGTACGGCGACAGCAGCTCGGGTGACGGCTCTGCCACCCGCTCTCCCGCGCTGGCTGCCGGCGCCTCCGCTGCCACCCGGAGGGCAGGCCTGCCCAGGAGCGGCGGCGGCGGCGGCGGGGGCGGCGGCGGCGGCGGCGGCGCAGGCGCAGGCGTGCTGCGCTGCACGTACGGCGACAGGAGCTCCGGGACGGGCAGCGGCGCTGGCGCCGCGGTGGGCCCGGCCGCGGGCGCGGCGGGGGGCACGCCGTAGGGAGCGCGCAGCTGCGGCGTGAGGTCCTGCGCACAGCAGCATATTGAACATTCAGATGAGGCGCATCAGGACTTGAACAAAGTGCACTGTGCTAGGACATTCTGCATGCATCTGGCACTGCCCTACCCTTGCTCACAACTGCCTGGGCCTTCAAACCTGGGCCATAACACAGAGTGCTGTGCCTGCCCAGCTCCCATGATGGGGCGGCTGTTGTCGAGCGTCACGGACTGCCTGTGCTGCTGGCGGGGCAGCCGTGCATACGCGGACCTAGACGACAATGACCAGAACTGGGCGCAGCCGTTGAATCTGTTCCAGACGCGCGCCCCCGCCACGCTGGATGACCTGCTGGATAAGACCAGCCGGGCGCGCGAGGCAGTGTGGCAGGCGCTGGGCGCGCTGGAGCCTATGTTCCTGAGCCACTTGGTGAACCCGGCCCTCTCGACGGGCGCGCCCAAGTGGCCGTCCAAACGGCAGGCCTTCCGCCTGGTGCGGCGGCCGAATGGGAACGTCATCTTGGCATCGGACGGGCTCTCCGATCCGTTCGATGACGTGACACTGGGTACGCAAGCCAATGCAGACTGATGCGGGCGCTGCTCTGCTGGCCCTGCACCCTGGCAGGGCCAGCCTGCGCAAACAACGCACCACACAACACCTCTAGCAGTCCCCACAGCGGGCAACCCGCGCCTGCGTTGGGTTTTACTCTCCGCTGCATGCGCTGCGCACGGTCGCACAAGCGGCGCACTGCGGCTGAAGCAGCGCGCACCCGGCAGGCGAGAACAACGTGAACGGCTTCGGGCTGGAGTTCTACGTTGAGACGCCGGCGAACGAGATTGCGGAGACACTCCACGACGTAAAAAAGAGCTGGCAGTTCCAGCTGCTGTACACTGTCAGCCAGCTTGCGGCGGGTGCGTTGCGGTGCAGCCCCCTCGCTCCCTAAAAAAATAATCGTGTTCCCAACGTGCGGCAGGGGCCAGCGTCGGGCACACTGCCTGAGCTCCAGCCGCACGCGCAGGGCACGGCAACATACGCGCGATCCTGGAAGACATGAAGCTGCTGTCAACAGAGGCGGAGGGTGTGAGCGAGGCAATCCCGGAGGAGAGCCGGCCGCGGCTGGTGAACGCGGCGGGGCGGGTGGGCGCGCTGCTGGGGCTGCAGGCTCCGCCGGTGCCGCCGGCCGCGGACGGCGATGGCGACGGCGCAGCGACCAGTGCGGCCAGCGCCAGTGCGCCACAACCTGTCTCGAACCCAGGCAGGAAATCTGTTGATCAAGTAAACAGAAGAAGGCGCATCAAGTGTGCGCAGACGCTCTCGAGCTGCGAAGGACCCCACGTGGGCACGATGAGTGTTCGCTCACGCACCTCTCTGCCGTAGGAGCTATCTGTACCAGTTTGTGCCGCGCTCGGTCGCAGCCTGCAACACGGCGCGAGGCGCGCAGCACCCACCAAGTCGCTCCCATGCGGCGCAGGCGTACCAGATAGGGTGCCGGGCGCGCCGCTGACCGAAGTACTGCTCGTCAACATCAAGCTGCTGACGCTGACAGAGCTCAAGGTCATCACTGACCGCGGCGCGGACGGCCGGCGGCGGCTCAGCGAGGCGTTCGCGGGGCCCGACCGGCTGGTGTCCTCGCTGACGCGCCCCACAGTTATCTGAGCAGCGGGGCTGCGCGGCGGGGCCGCGCGCCGGAGCTGCGCTGCCGCGCCGGAGCGGCCCTGCCGTGTTGTGCAGCGGGGACGGGCTCGGGAGTGAGTTTGCAGGGTGGGTGAGGAACGCGGGTAATACAGGGGGTGGTGCGTCATGGTTCACATTGCGCTCAGCATGACATCCGTTTCTGCCAGCCGGACAGGGTGCAGCACCCCTGCGCGACGCGCGCGGGGCGGCTCCAAACGGAGCACCGCGGGCTGCTGCAGAGGCGTGCGCTGTGAGTGGCGTGCGCGTGGGCTCCTTGCGAACAGTGCGTTTGCGGGAGCCTGGCTCCGTGCCCACATGTGCTGCAGCTCAGCCAGCAATTGCCCTAATACCATGCAGCGTGTTGCTGCGCGGTCTTGCAGGCGTCTGGGCCCGCGGCGGCCGCCGCTGCTGCGGCCCAGAGCATGGCAGAATTGTGCGGCTGGCTTGTGCCTGCAAAGCTGTAAAGGAGAGGACACTTCTCACCTGCCGCCAACCTGCGAGCCTGGACCGACCCGTGCCTCTCTGTGCATGTGCCGGGCCGCCCGCTGGCTGCTGCGCCAAAGGCTGAGGGCTGTAGATATGTAAAGCTCTGGGAGCGCGAGCCGCCTGGGAGCGGCTGAGCTACTGACCGGATGCGAGGCGGGGAGCCCGGCGGGCCGGGCGCGCCTGCGGCGGCGGCCCGGAGCCAGGGCGCATCAGCGGCGGCACGGGCGCGGCGGGCGGCCGCGTTCCTCCCGCGGGCGCCGGCGGCGCCGCCGAGCCGCGCGGCCGCACCAGCGCGGCCTCCAGCGCGGCCTGGTGCGTGCGGCGCGCGCGCGCCGCCACGGTCGCGTTGATCATCAGCTCGCGCAGCGCGGCGCGCCGGCTGGCCTCGCGCTCCTCTGAGCGCGGCGCCTGCTCGCCCGCGCACGCAGCGCATGGAGGCGGTGGGCAGCAGAGCTGCCACAGTCTGATAAGCTGGGTTCTGTTCGCTCGGCCTGGCGCGCGCCGCGCTGCCAGGCATCGCCTCGTGGACCGCGGCCACCACGCAAAGTTGTCGCCGCGACGCACGCGCGCAGCGGCGTGAACAAGGTTGCAGGACTGGGACAGCCGCGTACCGAGCGTCTTGCTGGGTTCTCAGACTAGACAGAACTCGGCACCACGGCCTGACAGCTGCGCTGCGTGTAAGCCACTAAACTTTTCCTCAGGCCAGGAAGACGCCTTGAGCAGGCTGCCAACCGCCGCATGCGCAGCGCATGGCAGGAGCCGCACATCAGCCCATGCTCAGCCACCAAGTGCTCTGCCCCCTACCCGCCAGGTTCTAGGCTGCGTGCGTGCTGTCTGGCCTCACAGGCCTGACGAGCCAGCCCGTCCGGCTCCACGACCGGGGCCGTATGGGGCCAGCTCCCTGCCTGCCAGCGCGCACTGGCAGCAGCCCGGGGTGCCCGGCGGCGCGCTGGGCACGGGCAGCGCGCCGCTCCGGCAGCGGCAGGGGCCGCGCGCCTTGGCCTTTGCGCGGTCCAGCGCCTTGTGCGTCTCCTCGCCGCCCTGCGCGGCCGCGGCCCCCCGCAGGCGCGACTCCAGGGCCGCCAGCCCGGCATCCTCCTCTTCCTTGCTGCGCGGCCCGCAGCGACAGTCGCAGCGTGCGCAGGGACCCCGCTCACGGCTCTCAAACCCGGGAGCACGCCAACTTGACGTGCCGGCAGGTGCTGCGTGCCGCAGGCGCTGCTCCGAGCGCTCGCAGGGGCCTGGCGCGCCGGCGCTCGGCGCCCGCGCGCCCTTACCGAGAGGTGCGCTGCTGTGCGGAGACGCCCCATGACTCGAGACGCGCGGTGTGTGGCGGCGCGCCTGGGCACAAAGCCGCGGATGGCTGTCGCGGCGGCCGCTGCCGCGCCGCCGCGCTGCGCCAGCACGTCTGCTGTCTCCTCCGGGCTGTCGCCGATAAGGTTGCCGAACCGCAGGTACATTGCTGCCTCCTCCTCGCTGACCTCCTGGCGCCCGGCGCCCAGCGCCTGCGGACGCACGGCGCTGCCCGCTCGGTTGTGCAAGCGCCCGTGCGTGTCGGCGCAGAGTGGTGCCCACAGCCGCATTTTAAGCATAGCAAGATTGGCGGCGGCCGGGTGCGCCTTCTTGGAACCGGCGCGGCATGCCAACCGCAGCGCCCCCCAGTGCCTGCCGCTGCGCGCACGCGCAGGCAGGGGCGGGACGGTCCCATGCTGCGGGCCGCAGCGGTGCGTGCACGGTGCGTGCCTCACACTGCCTTCCATAGGGCCCCGCCCGCGCTGTCGACCTTTTTTTATCCGCCAGCGCTAACTGGATGTGCCACACCAGCAAGCGCGGGCAGGCCCAAAGGCCCTGAGAGGCCACCCGGTCGGTCAGCAAATTGGGCCCCAATTTCCACGGTTTTACGGTGAGCTGCTCTGACATTGCAGCAGATCCAACTGCTACTGGAGTTGGACTTGGATCCCTCCTTAGGCAGCGTTTCCGCTGGGCAGAGTCTGTGTGGGGCGGCTGTGGTTTGTGAGCTCTGGTTTACTGTCGGCCTGTGCATTGCGCGGACTAGTCAAACGCCCGCGGCAGCGCGCCAGCTGACAGCCGCGCGAGCGCCGCCGAGCCGTGCCGGCGCGATGGCGGAGCCTGTTGCGTCCGAGCCGCGGCTGTTCGTGGGCCAGGCGCGGCCCGCGGCCCCGCCAAACCGCAACGCGCTCGCATGGCGCTGTTGCAGAAGCTGGGCGGCGATTGGGCCGCCCCGCGCGCCGAGGCCGTGCCTGCCGCCCCAGCAGCCTTCCCAGCGCCTCAGGCCGGCTCTCTGACGCGCGGGCGGCGTGCGTCTGGCCAGGTGCCCACCATGTGCCGCGAGGAGGACCTGTTTTCCCTGTTCACGCCCTTCGGCACCGTGAGGAACCTGCACCTGCTCAAGGGCGCGGACGGGAAGCCGCGGGGCTGCGCGATGGTGCGGGCCCCGGAGCCCGGCGTGTTCAAGTGTCGCAGCGGCCTGTTCCGAACGCCGTCGGGGCGCATGGGCCCCGGCAGCCTGGCCGGCGGCTGAGCCCCTTGTGCTCGCCGCAGGTCCTCTTCGCCAGGTGGTCGCAGGCGGAGGCTGCCGCCGACAATTTGGATGGTGTCTCGCTGCCACAGGCAGGTGGCGCAATCGGCCGACCCCTGGTCGTGCACTTCGCCAACCCGCGGAGGGCGCCGCCCGGGCAGCCCGCCGAGCCCGGCGTCGCGCCACGGAAGCTTTTTGTTGGACAGGCGCGTCACTTGGCAGTTGCAGATGGAGGCCGGTCCACGTCAGTGCCGTTTGCCGGGCCTCTCGTGATGCCGGCCCGGGGTGGCTCGCCCTGTGCCCGGTCGAGCCTGATTCATGACGTGGTCGGGGGGCTGTGCCAGCTGCCTGTCCAGGCTGCCGCGCAGCGCGGTGGTGCATTGCCGCGCTGCCTCGCCGCCATGGGCGCCGGGCGGAGCGGCCGAGGGGTGCGTCGGAGCGTCGCCAGGCGCGCTGCAGCGCTCAAGCGCGGGTACGGGCGTGGCGCGCAGGTGCCGCGGGACGTTTCTGAGTATGCGCTGCGCCCCTTCTTTGAGCCGTACGGCGAGATTGAGCACATAAACATCCTTCGCACGCACCGCGGCCAAAGTGCGGGTGCGGGGTGTTGTGTTTGGGCGCTGCCTGTGCACCTCCCGCTGTTTTGGCATGCGGCAGGCATGGCCGCCTGTGCGTGCCCGCGTGGCCGCGGGGGTGCGAGCGGCGCTGCCTGAGGCCGCCGGGCGGCGGGATGGCGCGCGGGGGCGGGCGCGCGCTGTCGCACCAGACACCTGTCGCCGCATTTCGACCACGCGCGCAGCTTCCGCTCAAGTGCCGCCGCGCCTCCCGGCTCATCCGAACCTGGATCCGCCGCCCGCGCGCGCAGGCTGCGCGTTTGTCCAGTTCCGCAAGTGGTGCCAGGCGGAGGCGGCGATGGAGGCGCACAATGGCAAGACGCGCATGGGCAACTCGGAGGTGCCACTCGTGGTCAAGTTTGCGGACGCCAAGCGGAAGGACAGCGGCGCGGCGCAGGCGCGCGGGCGGTCTCCGCAGAGGCTCTGTACACTCGGACTGGTGGTTGTGGTGCCTGGCTGGCAGAGGCACAAGGGCCCACTTCTGCCTTGCGCGACATAGAGGTCGGCCGGACAGCAGCGGACGGCAAACGACAGAGGGGGCAAACGTCAAGCTGTGTGTAGCAAATATACACCTAAGTATGTGCTCGGTTGCAGCTGCGCTCAAGCAGGGTCGCTGAGGCCTGCAGCTGCCTCACCCGGCTGCGCGCATGCAGGCGGCCTGGGGCGTCAACGGCCTGCTGCGCAACGGCATGGGCCCCAACGGCATGCCGAATGGCCTGGGCGGCCTGGGCGGCGGCCTCGCGGGCCTGGGCCTGAACGACTACGGCCTCGTTGGCGACAACCAGGCGCTGCTCAACAGCATCGGGCTCAGCAACCTGGCGGCGAACGGGTGCGTGGCAGCGCCTCCTCCGCTTGCCCCGCTGCGCAACGTTGAGGACGGCGCAGCCGCGCGCAAGGTGCTCTTGGCATGCATGTGAACACCTGGACAGCCTGCCATGGCTGCCATGCCGGCGTGTCTGGCGGCCAGACTTGCGCTGGTCGCGCTTGCCTCTCGCACACTGGGCGGCACCCACTTGCTGCCCGGCATGGTGGTCGCCTACAGCGCGGCGCCAGGCGCCCGACAGCTGTCGTGCGGCGCCGCGCTGCGGTGCGAGGCGCGCTGCGCGCGCGCGCAGGGGCGGCGGGTACATGCTGCAGGGCATGGGCGGCATGCCGGACCCGGGCGCGCTGGCGGCCGCCAACCCGCTGCTGGCTGGCTCGATCGCGACCTCGCTCGCGCACGGCGGCCTGGACGGCATGGCGCTCTCGGCCGGCCTGGCCGCGCAGATGCCGCCCGGCGGCCTGTCCGGCTTGAGCCTGGGCGCGCCGATGGGCGGCCCCGGCGCGCCGAACGGTGGCGGCCCCGGTCAGGGCTTCCCGGGCGACCCGGGCGCCATGGGCAACGGCGGCCGCGGCCCGGCGGACGCGCTGGCCGCGCAGAACCTGAGCAAGCTCAGCGCGGCCGGCCGCGCGGGCGGCGCCGGCCCCGGCGGCCCCGGCGGCGCCGGCCCGCCCGGCGGCGGCGCGTTTGCGCCCGCCGGCGCGCGGCTGTGGGGCCAGAAGATCGGCAGCAACGACAAGTTCAATGAGTGGAAGCTGTTCATTGGGCAGGTGCCGCTGGAGGTGCGCGGCGCCCTGGCGAGGCGCCCTGGCGCCCTGCCCCTGGCAGGATTTCTACTGGGCTTGCACAGGTCCCTTGGCGTGCGCACTGCAGCGTGTACCCATGGTGTTACGGGTCACTCGTGCACTCCTCGCTGTCCCTGATGTTGCGGACAGGGGCTCCTGCACTTCACATGCCGCTGGTGTGCTGGGCGTGACATGCTTGTCAAGCAGAGACTGGTGCTTTGGGTTGTGGTAGATGGTGCAATGGTCAAATGTATCACAGCGTGTCCGCGGCAACGCACGGCGAGTTCTTGCGCACATAAGGCGCAATAAGTCAGCCCCGTGCTGACGCCAGCCCCAGCCTCCCAGGTAGCCGCGCCAGGCCGGGCTGAGCCTGGGCGCGCGCGTGCGCGCGCAGGCGACCGAGGAGGAGCTGTACAGCCTCTTCGCGCCCATCGGCGAGATCCTGGAGCTGTACATCCTGCGCAACTCCAACGGCAAGAGCCGCGGCTGCGCGTTTGTCACCTACGCCAACAAGATCCTGGCGCAGCAGGCCATCACGCAGCTCAACGGCAAGCAGGCGCGCGGCCCCGCCGCGCGGCGCCCGCGCTCCGCGGCCGCGGCTGCCCTGCGTAGCCTCCGCGGCGGAGCGCCGCGCGCGGTCCGGCCTGTGTGCGGCTGCCCCCGCATGTCGGTGCCCCGCCTGGTCTTTGCGGCCCATGTTGGCTTCCAGCACGAGGCGACGGTCGCATGAGGCGACGGTCGGAAACCCATTGGCCTAACCCCGACCCTGCGCAGGTCCCGCCGGGCAAGACGCTGGTCGTCAAGTTTGCGGACCGCGCGATCGCGAGCAAGGCGGCCGCGACGGCTGCGACCGGCTACTCGGGCGGCCCCGCCAATGGCTCGTTCTACATGTGAGCGTGTGGGCGCCGGGGCGCGCGCGCCGGCGGCGCCCCCCCGACGGCGCAGCGCTGCCAGCGGGGCGCGGACGCTGCGTAGGCGCCCGGCGCGCTACCCGGCAGGCTGCAGCGCAGCGTTTTGGTAGGCCTGCTGCGCTGGAGCGCGCCCGCCGGCCGGTCAGCCCGGTTGGGGTGCTGGAGCGGCTTGGCTTGAGTGGCTTCAAGACCCTCGCCGGCCTGCGGCGGCTTGGACATTTTTGGCAGGTGGCGCAAGCCCGTGCTGCGCCTGTCTCCTAGGGCGCGGCCGGGCGAAGGCCCGCGGTGCCAGCCCGGCGGGCGACGGGACTAAGGGGTGGCCATGCGGCTTAGGGTTAGGGGTAGGGCGGCGGGGCGAGGGGTGGCCATGCGGGCCACCGCTGGGGTTTGATCGGAGGCGGCGACAAGACGAAGTACGCTTTGGGTTGCAAGCCCTTGGGAGCACTGAGGTTCAGAGACAGGTGGCGTGGCGTCTCAGCACTGCTGTTTGGAGGGACGAACGGGGCTGGAGGCGGGGCGGCGGGGGCCCGGGTGCGGCTTCCTGCTGGCCATAGGAGTCTGCTCGTGAGCCATGTTTGCCGGCGCGGCTGTGCCGGCGCCAGCGCAGGCGCGCAGGCGCGCGCCCCCGCAGACTTTCAGAGGCTGGGCACGCGGGGGGCGCGCGGGGGCGCCGCGCGCGGCCGCTCCGCGCGGCCGCATAGCTGTTCACAAGCCCTTTCGGGATGCAATTTCTGTTGTCAATTCAGCCCGGCCCCTGCGGCCACTGTACCCCGCCCGCTGCAGCCGCTACGCTGTGCGCTGCTTGTCCTTCGCGCGCGTGCATGCACGCACTGGCCGCACCCCAGGCGTCTGCGAGGCTCTGGTAGGGTTTGTTGCCCCGGTAGGTTTGAGGGAGTCGGTGCAAGCCTGTGGAGAAGCGCAGCCTGCATGGCTGCGGGCGGATGAGCGCAGGGCGCCGCCGGCCACGCAGCGCTGCGCACGGGTGCGGCAGTATTTCCGTCAAGTCGGTGTAACACGCGCGGATGATCTGCCCTGGCCGCCCGCCCGGCCCGGCCGCAGCCGCGGCTGCCCGGGCGCGGGGGGGCGGCAACGTGGAGCGGCACTCTGCATGGTTCCGTTGTGGTGGGTTCTGGCAGCTAGGAGGTTCCCTGTGCTGGGGCAGTGCGCGAGCGGCGGGGCTGCCCGCTACTCCCCAAGGTCGTGCGTTACAGGTCTCGGCCCAGGTGGCTGCAAGGGGCAGGCGCGGCGCGCGCGCGGGCGCAGGCGCGCGCCGCTGCGGCGCGCCGCGTGACGCCCGCCGCGAGCCGGCGCGCGCTGCGCAGACGGCCGCGCACTCGCGCGTGCAGCGCGATTTTTGCCGGCGCTGGGTCCCGGAGCGGGCTGGGTTGAATAACCAGCGTGCTCTAGTGGGCCGCCCGCGTCGCGCCGCGCGCGCGGCGCGGGCGGCCTTGGTGGCAGGCCTGGGGTGTGTCTGGAACCCTGAGGCGCGCGCCGCGGGCAGCGCGCCAGCCGCGTCCAGCCGCAGCCCCTGTAGCCGCCAGGCTTTGCCTGGCGGCAGGTTTTGGCGTGTCTCTCTGTGTGCCGGGGCCCGGGGGCGTTCTGCGGCGGGCGGCAGGACAGGCCCCGGGAATGCTGCCCTCTCTCTCAAGTGTCAAACCGCCCGGTGCCGCCCACGGGCGCGCCGCGCCGGGCCGGAATCATTGCAGCGGGCGCGGGCGCACGCGCGGGGCGCTTCAGGAGGCGCACGTGGTGCGGAGGCGGCGGGCGCCTGCTTGCTGGGGCGGCGCCCGCCCTGCAGGCGGGCGGGCTGCCCGCGCCCATGGCCGCTGTCCAAGATGGAACAAGCACGCTCTCTGTGTCGGTCCCTGGTGGTTTTGCCGGTCGGCGGGAAATGAAATTGTGATCCTAGCTACCGCTTGTTTCTCTTGCGATTCTGCGCGGTTGCTACCCGCGCGCCCCCACCCTGTCGCGCAGCCGCGCACGGCTGGCACCGGCGCCACGCGGCGCAGCGTCAGTCCCTGTGTCCTGGTGTGTGTGCCACGGTCGCCTGATTTCTGCGCGTGCCCCGGGTCCGCCGGGCCTGTCATTCGGGGCGGCCGTCGCGCCGCCCGCTCTGCGGAGCGATCTGGGATGCCTGCTCGCCCGGCACACAGCTGCCCGCTGCTGGCTGCGGCTGGGAATGCCGTGCGGCCTTGCAGACTGTTCACACTTTGCTGCCGGCTGGTGTAAACTGAAAACGCTTGCTTGCCCCACGGACGTGTAATGCAGCCCTGGTAGTTCGCAGTGCGCGCACCGGCGCTGCCGGCTCCATTTTGGGCCAGGCCCTGGCGTAGCTTCAGCAGAAATGGGCAACACCATCAGGGGGCGTAAAAGTATAACACACAGCTTGCTTCACCTCCTGCACAGCCTCTCACACAGCTGCCTGGGACCGGCATGTGCTACCCCCCGCCTCGCCCCGCATGCTGGGGCGAGCGTGCATGCGTCTCCGCATGCTGAGACCCTGGACGGTCCCAAGCAACCCATCCCCGCATGGGGATGCGCGCTCGCATGGGACCATGCTGGAGCGCCAGACCCATCTCAATACAGTGGAAAGTTTTCCGGAGCGTGCGGGCGCCCACCGCGCGCGCGCGCTTACTCGCCCGAGCAGCCTGCCCCCATCCCAAAGGCAGCGCAGCCCGCCTCAGGCGGGCGGCACATTCTCCGTGCCCCTCACGCGGCCGGCCCGCGCGGCGCGCGCCTTTCGCGCAGACGCGCCGCCGTCACCGCCCGCCGCGGCAGCGGCCTGCGCGGCAGGCCGCTGCGCGCTCCTGCGCAGCGGCGGGGCCGCGCGGAGGGCGGCGGGCGCGTCGGCGCCGGCTGCACCGCCCTGCGGCTCCGCTTGGCGCTCGCCATCGGAGCTGCCCTGCGCGGCGCATGCGCGCGGCGGTGAGCCGCACGGAGCCTGCCATACAGTGCAGGGCCTAACATCCCGCTGTTGGTGAGGCGCGCCCTGCCCCGCCGCGCCTGCTCGAGCGTGCGCCGCCGTCGCCCTGCACGACGCGCCAACCCGCAAGCACCGGCACGCCGCGCCCGCACCCGCGCCCGCTCGCCATGCGGCCGCGCACGCTGGCACGTCGGCGAATCGCGCGGCGCGCGCACCTCGCTGCTGGAGCTGGAGGTGTCACACTCGCGTGCGCCTGGCCGCCGGCGCGCCTGCCCGCCGCGCGCGCCCCTCTGCACGCTGCCCGGCTCCGCCGCGGCGCCGAAGGGCAGCCCGCTCGCCGCTGCATGCTCCGTGACGGCCGATAGCAGCGCCGCCAGCGCGTCCGGGTCCAGCCCCTGCGCGCGGCGCGCGCCTCACGGCCCCGGGTCTGTACTGGGCGCGGGTGGGCGGCCGGGCACGTCGCACGGCCCTGCGCCGGCCGCCCCAGCGGCCCGCCAGCGCTCGGCGCGCCCGGCACTGGCGATTTGCGGATGGGAGTCTGCGTCCTTGGTAGCCGCAACAAGCCTCAGGGCATGACGCAGGCCAGCCGCGGCCACCATCCGCACAGCCCCAACCCCCGCGCCGGGCGCACGCGCACCCCCGCGCCGCAACCTTGCACAGCTGCCGGTGCGCGTGCGCACCAGACCCCACCAGGCTCCATCAAATCTGGCCATGCCCGCGCGCGCGCCTGTGTGGGCGTCGCGTCCAGCGCATGCAGGCGCGCCGCCAGCGCGGCCGCCTCCCGGCCGACCGGGCTGCCGGCTAGGCGCTCCGCGGTGCGGCCGGCGAGCTCCCGCAGCCGCTTGACCGCGCCCTGCAGGCCCCGCCGAGTAGCGTCAGCGTGGCAGCGCCCGCGCCCTACCCTATAAACTCCCTGTACTGCCGGCTTGGCGCTCCGCGGCGTGGCTGGCGAGCTCCCGCAGCCGCTTGACCGCACCCTGCGGCCCCAACGGGCGGCGTCAGCGCGGCGGCGCGCGCGCTCGCAGGCGCCGCTGCCGGGGCAGGCCGCAGTGGACGCCGGCGGGCGCAGCAGCGCCCCTGCTCGCGGCAGGGGCGCCCCGGCGGACGCGCGGGGCACGGCGACCCGGGAGCGAACGCATGACGGTGGTGACCTCCAGGCGGCAATGCGAGGGAAGCGGCGCCGGCGGCGCCGGGCGGGCCGCGCGCCTGCGAAGCGGCGCCCAGCGGCAGGCCGGCCGCCAGCTGCACCAGCGCGGCCGCGTACGGGCGCGGCGCGGGGCCGCGCGGGCACGCCAGCGCCTCCGCCAGCGCCGCCTCCGCCAGAGCGGCGAGCGGCGCGGCGCCGGTGTCTGCGCGGCCTCCCTCGCCGGGCTTGCTGGGTGTGCGGCCTCCCTCGCTGTCCTGCAGGGCCGGCAATAGTGGTGAATGTGGAGCACCGTGCGGGGATATAAAGGCACTCATATATTGTGTCGCCGCGGGTGCATGGGCAGGCAGGGCCTGTGTAGGTGCTGCCTGCCGAGCAGTGCGTGCGCAGGCCTGGCGGGGCAGGCTTGCCCGGCGCGCACCTGCAGGAGCTGGAGCACAAAGCGCAGCACGCGCGGCGCGGGCGAGCGCACGGGCCCGCCGCCGGCCGCCAGCGCCGCGCGCGCGGCCGGCAGCGCGGCGGCCGCCAGCGAGGCCACGCATGCCGGCCGCCGGCCCGCCGCGTACGCCGCGAAAAAGACCGACAGGCACTGCCGCGCGGCCGGCGCGGCCTCGGTGGCCTGGTCGTGGAACGCCGCCAGCAGCGCCGCCAGCGCACGCGCCGCCTCGGCCGGCTCCAGGCCGCCGGGGCGCGCGCCGGAGCCGCTCGCCCGCCGCGCGTCGGCGAGCAGCAGCTTGGCCAGGCCCTCGGCGACGGCCTCGGCGGCGGCGCGCCAGCCGGGCGCCGCACAAGCGCCCGCCTCGGCGTCCGCCCCGCCGGCGCTGGCATCGATGCGGCCCGGCCACGGCGCGTCGCCGAGCGCGGGCAGGCAGCCGAGCAGCAGCTCCAGCACGGGCGCGGATGCGGCCGCGTCGGCCGCCGCGGCGGGGCCGATCGCGGCGGGCCGGCCCGCGGGGTCGGGCGGGTGGGTGGCCAGGCGGTCGAGCGCGCGCGCGCCCCACAGCAGCGCCAGGTCAGCGAGCGCGGCGGCCGCGGCGGCGGCCGGGCCGGGGTGCCCGTCCAGCAGCAGCCCGGCGCGCAGCGCGGGCAGGCCGGCCGCGGCCAGCCAGCGCGGCCCGGGCCGCCAGGCGTCGGGCGTGCCGGGCGCGCCCAGCTCGCCGGCCGCGTCGCCCAGCATGCACGCCAGGCCGATGCAGCGCAGCGCGCCCGCCCTGCGCGCGGGGCGCGCGCGCGCTCGACTCAGCGCGGCGCGTGCGGCGACAGCGCGCGCGAGGGCCGCAGAGTATGCACACTGGCAGCTCAGGAGCCTCCCGCATCAGCGACCACAGCGCCCGTCCCCTCGCCCGCCACGGGCCGCATGCCCAGCCCAGTGCAGGGAGCACGGCGGTGTGGGGGCCCCGCACCGCACGCCGGCGCTGGCGTGCTCCAGCGCGGGCGCAAGCAACCGCTCATGCAGGCCGGCCACGCCGCCGGCCGGCGCGCCCGCGCCGGCGGCCGGCGCGCGCGCCGGCGGCGGGGGCGCCTGCCGCAGCAGCAGCGCCGCGAGCCCGAGCGCATGCCGCCAGGCGGGCTCGTCGCTGCCCGGCGCCAGGCCCGGCGCGGCGGCCAGCGCGTCCGCGAGCGCGGCTGCGAGCTCGGCGGTCAGCGCTGCGCGCGGCGCATGCACCTGGCGACCGAGCGCGAGCACCGCGTCCGCCCATCGCGCGCCGTCCGCGCCGGCCGACAGCCCGGCGCCCAGCAGCGCCTGCGCCGCGCTGCGCCGCTCGTCATGGCGCATGCCGCCGGGCGCAGGCAGCGCGGCGCGGGCCGCGCCCGGGGCAGGGCCCAGGCGCAGAGGGCCGGCCCGCGTCGTGAGGCGGCCACCGTGCAGCCTGCGCATTGCGGCGCCCGCGCGACGGGGTCCCCACTCAGGGTCGAGCGCCGCACCTCCCCACATCACGAGCTGCCTGGACTGTACCCGTGCAGCTCTCTGACCACCGGCAGCGCTGCCCGCCGCAAAGCGGCACAACTGGCACTCGCAAGCGCGGGCGCCCCGCCGCGCGCGCCTGCAGCAGCTCGGCGGCCGCGCGGCGGCCGCTCGCGTCGGCCAGGTCGGCGCAGCCGGCCGCCAGGCGCAGCAGCTGCAGCGCCGCGAAGCGGCCGGCCGGCCCTGCGGCCACGTGCGCGCCCACCAGCGCCACCAGATCCGCCACGCTGTCCGGCAGCAGCGCGTCGAGCGCGGCGTGCGCGGCGCCGGCCTCGGCGGCCGCCACCGCTGCGGCGGCACCGGCCGCGCCGGCCGCCGCGCGCCCGGCCGCCGCGCCGGCCTCCTGCGGCGCAGCGAATCGCTTGCAGCGGCCTAGCCAGCCTCATGCGGGGGCGCCCACACGCCTCCCGGCGGTGCGCCGGCAGCGCGCGCGCGCGCCCTGGCAGAGCGCGGCGGGCGCTGCGGCAGTGCCTGCCAGCCGCCCCTGCCAACGGCACTTTGGCGCGAGCCCCGGGTGCAGCTCAGGCAAGCCGGAGCAGCACCCCGAGTGCGACCGAGGCCGTCGCATGGAAGGAGCGGGGCGGGCGAGCAAGGGCGGGGCCAGGCCGCGGCCTCGCAGGAAGCAGGCTCGGCCGCGGCGCGCGGGCGGGCCGCGCGGCGCGCCTGCAGCCACTGCGCGAGCACGCGCCACAGCAGCGCCTCCTCGCCCGACAGCAGCGGCGCGCCCGCGCCGCGGCGCAGCCCGCCGCGCGCGCCGGCCGCCGCCGCCAGGGCCGCCGGCGCGAGCGCGCCGCCGGCCGCCAGCGCGCGCAGCGCGGCCTCCGCCTCCGCCTCATGCGCCTCCGGCCCCAGCGCAGCTACCAGCGCCAGGGCGGGCGCCAGCTTGGGCGCCGGGCCCGACACCGCCGCCGCGGCCTCGGCGGGCGCGCGTAGCGCCATTGCCGCCGTGTCAGGGCCGCCCCGGTCAGGGGTCGCAACGGCGCCGGGGCCGCCGGGCGCCGCGGCGCGCGCGGCCGCCAGGTCGGCGTACCACGCGGCGAGCAGCGCGCCGGCGGCTTTGGCGACCGCGGGCGCACGGTCGGCCAGCCCGCGCCGCACCAGCAGCGCCGCCTGCGCCTGCCTGCGCGCCGCGCGCCCGTGCGCCGTCACAGATGCACAGGGCGGCTGCCCAACGGCGCACTGTGGCGCCGGCCTCGCACGGTCACTCGGCCCGCATCGCGGCGGCCGCCGGGCACGCGCCACGGGCGCGCGGAGCAAGCAGACGGAGGGGGCCGCGGCGCGCTGGGCGCGCACGTGAGGGCCGCCAGCGGCAGCTTGTCCTTGGCGACCAGGAATGCCGTCCTGCGCACCTGCGCGCGCGCGCGCGCGCCCAAATAGGCGCGCCGGTGCGCCCGTGCACGTGCACGGTGGAAGCCCTGGGCCTGGGTGCCAGGCAATTTGGGCAGGCCACACGGGCGCGCTGCTGCCGCCACGATAAGAACTCTTCATGGCCAGGCAGGGCCGGGCTTGGCGCTCGCAGCGATGCGCCGCAGGCGCCGCTGCGCCGCAGCCTCGCGCCGCGGCTGCGCGGGGCGACGCGCGCACCTCTTCGCACACGTCGCGCGTGCGCTCCAGCAGCGCCGCGAGCGCCGCCGAGCCCGGGCCGGGCGGCAGCGCCGCCAGCACCGCCTTGCGCACGTCCTGCCGCGGCCCGCCCGCGATCCGCCTGTCAGCGCCTTGCCTCGGACACGATCGTCCCGCGCCCCGGCAGACGCCGGGGCTACGCGTGCAAGTGCGCGAACGGCAGCGCGCGGCGAGCATGGGAGGGGGCGGGCTGCGCGCCTTGTTCTTCTCTGTCTCCAGGAGCGCCGTGAGGCCCTGGCTGACCGCGCAGCCCGCAAAATCGCCCGCCTGCCCGCGCAGCGCGAGCGCGTCAAGCCCCGCCCCGCGACGGGTGCGCCCTGGCATCCACTGTGTCAGGCGAGGTCGGCCTGCGTGCAGCCAGGGCGCGGTCCACCATGAAGGTGTTGACCAGCCTCCAGAGGCGCCCCGGGAAGGGATCGCATCACGGCCGTGACGCTGTTCGCCGACGCCCGCCGCGCGGGCGCAGAGGCGTGCGGGCCGGCGCGCGGGGCCGCCGGGCGCGTACCGGCCCCGGGTCGGCAAACACGCCGAGCGCGCGCGCAGCCTCGGCGCGCACGGCCGGCGCGCGGTCGCGCAGCCGCGCCAGCAGCGCGCCCTCCAGCTCGCCCGCCAGGCCCGGCGACAGCTCGGCCTGGCCCGCCAGCGCGCCCGCCAGCGCCTGCGCCACGCGGCCGCGCACGCCGCGCTCGCCCGCCTGCGCGCCCGCGGCCGCGCCTGAGCGCGCGCCCCGGCGCCGGGCCCAGCGCGGGCGGGCCGCGCCGCTGCCTGCGGCCTCCTAGCGCGCGGGCCCGCTACGCGGCTGCCTGCGCCCTCCGCTCGGAGGTGCTGGGGAGCTCCGGCTTTGGGCGCGGGACCGCACACCGTGTACTCGCCCGCAGCCGGCCAGCGAGCCGCGCCGGCGCTCGGACTGCCAGCCTGAGCCCGCCCGCTTGCCAGCCTCGCGCTGGTCTGTGGGCGGGGCCTGCGCCGCAGCAGCAGCGGCCGGCTCCGCGCGTAAGCTCACGGGCGCACGCGCGCGCGCTTGCGGCCGCCGGAAGACCGCTGCCCCTGCTGCGCGGTGGCAGGCCTGCCTAAACAGGCGCCGAGCCCGGGCGCGCGCGGCGCCCCACCTGGGCGAGCGAGAGCAGGTAGGCCAGCAGGTCCTCCACGAGCGTGTCGCCCTCCGCCTCGCGCCCGGGCGGCCGCTGGCCCGCAAAGGCTGCCAGGAAGCGCAGCGCGCGCTCGGCGTGCACGCCCTGCGCGGCCTGGATGTCAGCGCGTCCGGGCCGTGCGGCGACCCAGCACGACCCGGCGCACCCGGCGCGCGCGGGGCAGGCTGGGGCGGCAGCGGCGCGGCGCGGCGCGCACCTGCGGGGCGCAGAGCAGCAGGTCGACGCAGCGGCGCAGCTCCGCCCAGCCGGCCTCCTGGTCGGCCAGCAGCGCCTGCCAGAGCAGCTCGCCGAGCTTGCGGTGCGCGGCGACGCCGTCCTGCGCGCGCGCGAACGCCTGCGCGACAGACAGCACCGGCGCCGCGCGGGCGCGCGGCATCCTGCGCTTCCTGAGGCGCGCTGGGCCTGCGCTGGGCACAGCAGCCTGACAGGCCCGGTTTGGAGTGTTGTGTGCAGCGACAGGTTGATCTGCGCAGCCCGCTTTTGAAAACGGGTGTAAATCTGGGTGCCCCCGTCTTCCGGAGCACATCTGGTGCGGCTGCCGCTGGTCGCACAGCACCAGATCCGATCACCAGCCATGACGACCATGCTCACCGCCGGCGCCGGCGTGCTCAGCCGGCACAGCGCCCTGCCGGGCCTGCCGTGCCGGCCGCCTGCGCGGCAGGCTGCCCCTGCCAGCAGGCGGGCGGGCCGGGCCGTGCGAGTGGCAGCCATTGCGGCCCCTCTGGCGGCTCCTGAGGCGTTGCCGTCGCGCTATGCGGCCCCGGCTGTTGACGAGGTTCGTTGCCTGGGTGTGTGGTGCAGACAGGCGCCTTACCGCGGCGTCGAGTTGGCCCGGGTCTCCCCGTCCTGCCGGCTGCGGCTCGCTGGCAGTGCCGGGCACGGGCAGGCGGGCGGGGCAGGCCGGCCAGGCGGCACCAGGAGGCATTGCAGCTGGGTCTTCTTGCATGCTTGTGCCACGCTCTTTTCGGGTGGAACAGAAGGCGATATCGGAGCCGGGCTGTGTCCTGGTCACGCGCTCGCTGTGTGAGCGTGGGCCTGAGCGCTGCGTGCCTGCCTGCAGACCGGCAAGGGCCTGGCGGCGCCGCCGCCGTTCACGCTGGCGGACATCAAGGCGGCCATCCCCGCGCACTGCTTCGTCAAGGACACCTGGCGGTCCAAGGCGTTCCTGGCGCGCGACGTGGCAGTCGTGTTTGGCCTGGCGGCCGGCGCGTACGCAGCGAACAACTGGTGCGCGCCCGCGCCCAATGTCGGCAGCTCTGCTGCCTGGCTGCGCCCGCTGCCAGCGTGGCAGCCTCAATAGGCGGCGGCAGGCTGAGGAGCGGCGGCAGATTGATATCCCGGCCGCGCATGCGCTTGCATGGCGCCTGCGCCCGCCCCGCCGCCCCGCGCAGCACGCTGAGGCGCACCGCGCGCGGACCAGGGCGCTGTGGCCGCTGTACTGGCTGGCGCAGGGCACGATGTTCTGGGCGCTCTTCGTGGTCGGCCACGACTGGTGCGGCGCCCCCCCTTGACAGCACCCGCGTGCGCTCTGGTTGGCAGGCAGCGCGAGCGGCCGGGCGTCTGACCAGCAGCTTGTGTGTCGCCTGCGCTGCGTTCGCGTGCCCTGGCGGTGTGCTGCGCCCCTGACCCGGCGCGGCGCGCGTGCGCAGCGGCCACCAGAGCTTCTCCAGCAACAAGGCGCTCAACGACTTTGTCGGCAACGTGGTGCACTCGTCCATCCTGGTGCCCTACCACGGCTGGCGCGTGAGCCACCGCACGCACCACGGCAACCACGGCCACGTGGAGAACGACGAGTCCTGGCACCCGGTGTCCAAGGGCATCTACGACGGCATGGCGCGCCCCGCCTGCATGCTCTTGCATATGGACCGCCACCCACCTGGCGTGCTGTCTTGCCGTTCGCACAGGCCGCTGGCGGCGGCGCCTGGGGCCGTGCTTTGTCAGGCATCAGCGGCGTGCCTGCCGCTGCGCCGACGCCCGCACCCTGTTGTATGTCGATCAGCCCTTTGGTGGCGAGGTGCAGTACAAGGTTGTGGCCGCCCAGAGACGCGAGCGGCTTGTGACGCACGTCGGGCCCGCAGGAGCCCCTGGCGCGGCTGGGGCGGCTGTCGTTCCCGGCGGCGCTGTTCGCGTACCCGTTCTACCTCTGGAAGCGCAGCCCGGGCAAGGAGGGCTCGCACTTTGACCCCGCCTGCAACCTGTTCACGGCGGGCGAGCGCAACATGGTGCGGCGCCCCGCTCGGGCTGTGACTGGCCGGGGTGAGCGCGTGGGCCGGGCAGGGCTGCAGGCCATGCTGCTCATGTCACACGGGAAGGGCGCCCGGGCAGCCGGAGGGAGGGCCTGCTGCATGCATCGTGCGCCGCGTGGCTCAGCAGGGCGGGCGCGGGCGGAGGCGGGGGAGCGTGACAGGCGGGCGCTGCGTTGCCTTGCACCTTCGGCCGTGTCCCAGCGCAGCCCAGCAGGCGCTCGAGATGCGTGCACGCGGGCGGCCGCACGGCGGCGGCGAGTGGCAGAGGCGCGCGCGCGCGCGCAGGTGCGCACCAGCAACGCGTTCAACCTGGGCATGGTGGCCGTGCTGGCGGCGTGCACGGTCGCGCTCGGCCCGCTGGCCACGTTCAAGCTGTACTTTGTGCCGTACTGGGTCAACGTGGTCTGGCTCGACCTGGTGACCTACCTGCACCACCACGGCGCCCAGGACGAAGGCGAGAAGATCCCCTGGTACCGCGGCTCGGTGCGCCCACCCCCGGGCCCGGCCGCATGTCTGGCGCCGCGAGGGGGCGCCCGTGGCGCAGGCAGGGGCTGGGCGTGCGCTGCAGGGGTGGGCGCCTCGTGTCGCGCCGCGCGTGCGGAGGTGTGTCACGATTGGGCCGAGCAGTGAGCGCGTTCAAGTCAGGCATGCGCTTCACAGCACAGCTGCGGGCGCTGCTGCGTACCGACTGAGGGCTGTGCTTGAGCTCGCGGCGCGCCGCCGGGCGCGCAGGAGTGGACCTACCTGCGCGGCGGGCTGTCCACCATCGACCGGGACTTTGGCGTGTTCAACAAGATCCACCACGACATCGGCACGCACGTGCTGCACCACCTGTTCCCGCAGATCCCGCACTACCACCTGGAGGAGGCCACCGAGGTGGGCCCCTGCTGGCCAGGTTGCGGCGCGCTGTTTGGCCCGCCGCGCTGCTCGGCTCGCTGTTGCCCCAGCGGCTGAGAGAGCAGGGCATGCAGCGGGGGGTCTGGCAGAGTGCCACCGGCGGCTGTCGCAACTGTGACAGGATGCGGCGGCTCAGCGCGTGCTCCAAGGCACCAGGTGGCCAGCGCGGCGGGTGCCACATAGGAGGGCGCCGGAGTTGGTAGCCATGGGCAGGGCAGTGGGCGGCGGGCCTGTCGAGGCCTCCCGCGCGCTCACGCCGCCGGCGCTGATGCAAGCAGTGACCCTGCCCCTATCTGCCAAGGCCCACGCGTGCTCACGTCGCCGGGCGCGGACGCAGGCTGTGAAGCCGGTGCTGGGCAAGTACTACCGGGAGCCCGCCAAGTCGCCGGGCCCCATCCCGGTGCACCTGCTGGCGCCGCTGGTGCGCTCGTTCAAGAACGACCACTACGTGGAGGACACCGGCGACATCGTCTTCTACAAGCGCGACCCCACGTTCGGCCGGCCGCAGCCCGCCAAGTGAGCGGCGGCGCGGCGCGGCGCGCGGCGGGGCAGCAGGGGGTTGTTTCTATCTCGGCCTCATTCTTTCCAGGCTGTGTGACGGGCCTATGGTTTAGTTATTAGCAGGACGGCGTGCAGGCGCGCGCGGGCCCCGCCGGGCAGCAGGGTTCGCGCCGCCTGTCTGCGGGACCGAATTCTTCGGGCGCGCCACGCGCCTGCGCTGGCCGCCCCGGGTCAGCTTCCGCGTCAGGCTGGGTCGATGCGTAGTGTCGTGGCGTATTGTGGTGGTCGCGGCGGCGCTCGGTGCCGTACTGGCGTGGCATCTGCCATGCGCCCAGGCGCATGCCCGCCTGCACTGAGGCCAGGACCCACAGGGGCCCGCGCTTTGGTTGCTGTGCGCTGCGCGGTGCCTCTGTGACCTGCCAGCAGGTATCGGTGGGGGTGCGGCGCGCTGGCAAACAGCGCGCGTGCGGTGGCTCATGCCCCGCACCATTGGTTACTGCAGAGCGCAGAGCGAGCTCGGCGCTCGCACTGCTGGCTACCAAAGCGCATTGCAGGCTTTGGACTCGCAGGTCTCAGCTTGCGATGCGCAAAAACTGCCTCTCATTGTCTGGTGGTTGGTGCTTGTGGCACCCTGTCTGTGGCTTCCGTGGCAATATTCTTTGTAGGCGTAGTTGCCCCTCGGCGAGGGCAGGGGGCCCGCGCCGTCTGAGCGGGGCGGTCGAGTTCTCGTCACTACGCGAGCATGGTGCGGTGGGGCAGCTGGGATTCGCGTCGCGCCTATCGCGGCGCCCAGCGCCGGGGCAGACCCGGGCCAGCAGCGCGGTAGTGCAGGGACAGTAGGCTGCGGGCGGGCAGGAGCCCGCCGCAGGGCGCGCGCAGTTGCGCGGGAAAGCTCTGTCGTTTGCACTTGCACGTCGTCTGCCGCCGCTTGCGGTGGCTGTCTCCGTGAACTTGCAAGGTGCCTTCCGGTTGGCCTGCTGGGCGGGCGCGCAGGGGCCATGCATAGGGCCCTGCCCGGCTGACAGGCGAGCGCGAAGGATGCGCACCAGCGCGTAGCATGCCCGCTGGCCTTGTCGACTCCCGCGCATGCGTTGTATCAGACTGTGGTGTCCGCGGCATGCAGGCGCTCACTTCGTGGCGCAACACCTGTGTGCTGCTCTCATAACGCCTGCCTCCCTCTGTGTGTGTACAAATACAGTGTAAAGTCGTGCTTGTCGCACTTGCAGCAGTGACGTGCATGCCAGGCCCAGCTGTGGTCTCGCTGTGAATGTTGACAGAAACGGCAAGCAAGCTCGCCTCAGAATGGTGCAGGCTTACTCTATTCACAGCAGTCCTGCAAGAGGCTAACCTGAAACTTTTGAGATTATAGAAAGGCCACACGTCAGCAGAGGCAGTGCAGCCCAAGCATGGCAGCCTGCTGACAAGAGCCGACGAGGCGCATGCCACCGGTCCGCCTATGCACAGCAAGTTGCCGTCCGCGAGTTGAGGGCACTGACTCGTGCAGGCGCACCAGACCCGGCGCACCTGGGTGGGTGCCCGGGCAAAGCTGCCACCCCAACTCCCAACGGCGAAAACCTGCATCCCAATGGCTACAACCTGCACACGGCCGCTGCACGCGGGCGGTCAGCCCCGCAGCTGTCTGGGCGGCCAAGGCCGCAGGGCTTGCTGCCCAGCAAAGGCACGCGAGCGGGCGGCCGGCGGCCGACGGGTGGGGCGCCGCGGCCGGCGCCGCCCGCTTCCGCAGCGCGCGCCAGCCCCAGCTCCGGCTCGCGCAGGCAGCAGGCAGGTCGCTCAGCAATCGCGCAGCGGGCCCATGGCGCGACTCCCGGGCTCACTCCTCCGCGCGCTCCAGCTCGGCCACCATGTCGGCCAGCTCGGCCTCGCTCTTGAGGCCGGCCGCGTGGCCCAGGAAGGCAGGCGCCTCGGAGAACGCGCCCAGCACCGACAGCTTGGCGGCCACCTCGGCCGCCTTGCCGCCGCCGACCGCGCCGCTCTCCAGCACGCGCTCCAGGCGTGCAGTCTCGCCGGGCAGGTAGCCGTCGCCCTGCGCCGCGGCGGCGCCCCGTCCGGGTCGGGCCGACCTGGCCATGCCCCGACGCGTCGGCACCGTGCTGGCATCAGCCGCATGGCCCCCCGGCTCCGAGCTCGCGGCCCGGATACGTCCACCGCTGCACGCCCGCCAAGCGGCGATGCGACGAGGCCGCTTACCGGCGCGGCCCCACAGCAGCCCTGCGTTGCAGGGTTAGGGTCTGCGGCGCGCCCACCTTCTCGAGCGCCTTGGAGGCGAAGCGCACGTACAGCTTGGCGTGCTCGGCCTCCTCTGGGCTGGTCAGCTCCGCCGCCGCGGCCTTGAGCGCCTCAAGCGCGCCCTCCTTGTCCGCCTGGCGCGCCGCGCCGGCCCGGTCACGGCGCGCTCGCAGCAGGCGCGGCGAGGCGCGCTCCAGCCCGGCACGCCTTGCGGGCGTGCCCCAAGCAGACCAGGGCCCGCCCTGTGCTGCGGCGCATGCGGCACCCGGGGAGGCGCCGTGGCGCGTGTCATGCACGCGCGCAGCCTGGAGCGCCAACGACACGGCCCTGCCGTGCTCGCGGCGCGCCCGTGGCCAGGGACGGCAGCAGCCTGACCGCCCCAGGCGCAGGGCGCCACCCGACAGGACCGGCCACCGCACGCCAGGCGCGATCACGACGCCGACCACCTCGTGCCCTCTGCTCAGGAACGCACGAGCCCGGAGCAGCGCCCAGCCCCCCGCCCCGCCCGGCGGCGCCCGGGCGGCGCGCCTCGTGCGGGAACGCGGCGGCCAGGCGGTCCAGCGACGGCACGCGCGCAAAGCCCTTGTCCTCCGCGAGCTTGCCCTGGATGAACGACATAAAGGCCTCGGCCGTGCGCCCGCCCGCGTAGCTGCGCGCACGGCGCGGCCGCGTCAGCGGGCCGCGCGCGAGACGAGACGGCGGCGGCACGGCCCCGATCAGCCCGGGCGAGCCGGCCTCGCCACACGCATAGCCCCACGGCTTATTACGCAGCGACGGCTGGCCCATGCACGCATCGCGCGGGGGCGGGGCGGCGTGCGCGGGGCGCACTCGTCGGGCGAGCTGACAGGCTTGCCGCGCGAGAACCACTTGAGCGTCGGGAAGCCCTGCGCGCGTGCACGCGCGCTTCGGCCACGGCCGCGCCACCAGGGCCGAGTCAAAGAATGTGGACATTGCGCGGCCGCATGCACGCGGCAATGCTCACACGCCACCGGGGAGGCAGCCTGGGCACGCCGCAGGGTGACGGGCGGGCGCGCGCCGTCACGCCAAAGCGCTCGCCGATCTCGCGGTGCGCGTCGGCGTCCACCTGTGCGTGCCGCCAGGTGTTAAGCGCTCCCGCCACCGCCAGCCGGGTGCCGCCCCCGCGCACCGGCGAGCGCCACACAAGTGGATGCTGTGCGACTTGGGCTCCGCACTCGCAGGATTTGAGGCCGCTCGCAGGTTTCGAGGCCGCTCGCAGGAGAAATGAGGGCCGCTCGCCGACAGCGGTGGGCCCCGGGGCGGCCCGTCCGCGCACCTTGGCGACGACAACGCGGCTGCTCAGCTTGGGGTCGCCGCTGACCTGGGCGCCCAGCTTCTTGAACTCGGGCGTCAGGTGCTTGCAGTGGCCGCACCTGCGCGCCGGCGGGGCGGCGCGCGCGGTGAGTCGCGCGCAGACCGGATCCGCTTGCGCGCCGTCGGCGACGGGGCGCTCTGGCTGAGCGACCGCGCGGCCGCCAAAGTGAGGTAAGCAATATGCACACCCACACATGCTCCTGCTGCAGACTGCATCGAAGCGTCCCGGCGCTGCACGGCCGCCCTGCGGCACGCTCACAGCCCGGCCGCAGGCCGCCAGCGCACCAGGGCGCGTAGAACTCCACCAGCGCATGCTTGCCTCCCGTGACCACCTTGTCGAAGGTCTCCGGCGCTGCGGGGGCCAGGGCACGCCCAGTCAGCCGCAGCAGCGCTGGTGCTCCCAGATCAGCTGTTGCAGGCCGCGATCACGAGCCAAGTGGCGGTGGATCACGCGCCCGCCACGCATTAATCTGTGCACAGCCACCAGCAGACAGCGAGGCAGGACGCAGAGCTGGGGTTGTAACTCACTCAGGTCGTGCACGCCGGCCAGGGACTCAGTGGGATCGCCGGAGGCGCGGCAGGTGGTGGCCGCTGCCAGGGCCAGCAAGGTAGCTAGGACTGCCTTAACGTCCATCTCTGCTAGTACTCACAGGCACGCGTGCTGCTGCGCTGGTAAATATTCCCGTCTACCTTCTCACCACCTTGCCTCCACCTTGACGCGGCCCCGACAACCCACAGGTCTCCCTCAAGCCTAGCTAGGCTCGCCGGTGCCAGCCTCGGTCCTACTTCCCCCAAGGCCCCTGCCTCCTTCCAGGCCGCACCCACTGCAGGGAACACTTGCTTCCAGCCGCCGTGCTCTGAACTGGCTGCCCCTGTCGGTAACCACCGGCACCGCGGCTGTGCATAACCTAGCTCGGTTACGCGCGCGACAGCTGCAGCGCGGGGCGCCAGCGGCCTGCAGTGCTGTCGCGGGCGGGCGCTGTCGGGACACGTGCGACGGCGTGCAGGCATGAGCGAGGCCAGGCCGGCGTAGCGGCTGGGCTGGATGCGGGCGAGCGGGTGACGCGCGGTCGGGAGCATGGGCATTGCCCAGGCCTGGGAGGACCTGTGCGAGCTCGTCAACGTCAAGTTCGGCGAGTCGCAGGCGCGGGCCGCATGCACGCTCCCTGCGTGGGCCGTTGCGCCTGCGGCGCACCGAGCGCGCGCTTGAGGCCCACGCGCCGCTGCCGACAGGCGGGCAAGTACTTCAAGGTGAAGGAGCGCAAGTCATGCCTCACGACGGAGCTGCGGGCGGGGACGGTGACGTTCCTCACGGCGCGCCCGCCAGCCCCGTCGGGCCCACACAGCGCCGTCCGCCCCCAGCCGCAGCGCCCGCGCTCGGGCCTCCTTGAGTGCGCGCCTGAGCGCGGCGCATGCGCGCGCAGATGGCATACATCCTCGCCGTCAATGCGTCCATCATCTCGCAGACCGGAGGGCCGTGCTCCGCAGCAGACTGCACGGTGCGGACAGCGCGCGCTCGGCGGCGGGCCGCCGTCCCGCTCCGCGAGCGCGGGGCGCGCTCACCAGAATCGCCCCGTCGCGCGCTGCAGGGGCCCGACAAGTCTGATGACTGCGTGTGGCCGGACGTCAACGGCATCACTGACCCGGGCTACGATGCGTGCATGGTGCCGCCCGCCGGCGCCCCGACGCAGAAGCCCTGGGCGCCTGCCTGCAGCCCCTGCACGCGCTGGCTTGTAGCCCGCTCGCACCTGCCGCCCGCGAGCCCGGCCTGGCGGCCGCCAGCGAGCTCGGCGCACGCCCACGGGCGGTCCCTGGGCGCGGCAGGAGAGCGTGCGGCGCAGCCTGGTAACGGCGACGGCGGCCAGCTCGTGCCTGGCGTCGCTGCTGATGGGCTTGGGCGCCAACCTGCCGATCGCGGCCGCGCCCGGCATGGGCCTCAACGCCTACTTCCTCACGGTCGTCGGCGAGCGCGGCAGCGGGCGGGTGCGCCGCGGGCCGGCGCCCGGGTCCCGCGCTGAAGGGCTCGGCTAAGCGCGGGCAGCACGTTTTTCAGCGCTGCCGCGGGCGGCGTGCGCGGCGCGCGGGATGCGCAGCGGGCGAGCGGCCTCTGGGGGTGCCTGCAGTGCGCGCCGGAGCTGAGAGCGCGCTGGGCGGAGCGAGCGCCGGGTGCGCTGCTGGGGGCCGGGCGGCGGCGGCCTGGGGCGCGCGCTGACGTCGCGCGCGTTCGCGCGCAGGTGAGCTACCAGACCGCGCTGGGAGCGGTGTTTGTTGGTGCGCGCCCCGTCTGGGGCCTCGCGCCGTGTGCCCGCTCGGCCCCTCGTGTGCGCCGCCGCCCGCGTGCACGCTGCGGCGGCCGCGGAGTGCGTGCCGCGCAGCCTCGGCGCCGCTGCGCTGCCTGCACACCGCGCACCGCCAGCGCGCCGCACACAAAAATTTAGCCCGGCGACGGCCGGCGGCGCGGCGGGCTGCAATAGGGTAAGTTAGGGTCCCAGTGGCCAACCGCGCGCGCGCGCGGGCCGCGCAGAGGGCATCATCTTCGTGATCCTGGCGGTGACGGGCCTGCGCATGCGCCTCATCCGCATGGTCCCGCGCTCCATCATGCTCGCCACGTCCGCCGGCATCGGGCTCTACCTGGTGCGCCGCGCGCCCGGCCCTGCCCATGCGCAGGCTGCAGGGGCGGGCGGCGGCGGCGGCGCTAGCCCACAGACGTGCAGGGTTTGCTGGTCACGCGGGTGGATGTCAGATATTCTCTCGCGCCCGCAGTTGCAGGGAGCCTGGTCCAAGGGCGCGCGCCCCGCGCGCCTCTGGGCAGGCGCGTGGCGGCACGCCCTTGGACCAGGCTCCCTGCAACTGCGGGCGCGAGAGAATATCTGACATCCACCCGCGTGGCGGCACGCCTGCCGGCGGCCCTTCCAGGCGTGGCTCGAGGGGCGCAGCCGGCGCCGGCGCGGCGCGGACGCGCCCACCGCGCCACCGGCAGGCAGCGGGCGCCGCTCCGGGCAGGGTTGTGCGCGGCGCGCCGGCCGCGCCGGGCGCGCGCACACAGAGCAGGCGCACGGGTGCAGAGCGGGCGCCGCGCGCGCAGGCGTTCCTGGGCCTGCAGCGCACAGAGGGCCTGGGCGTGATGTCGTACGAGCCCAGCACGCTGGTGACGCTCGGCGGGTGCCCGCCGAAGCACGAGGCGCGCATCTGCCCCCCGGCCCGCTCGCCTGTCCCCCGCTCCGCTCGCGGGAGCCCGCGCGCGGCCCGCCGCGCCCCGGTGGCGGCGCTGCGGGCGCTGCGCCGCGGCGGCTGGCCGCCGCGCGCGCGGGCGCTCGCAGCTCGGCGGCGCGCGGCGCCCGGCGGCCAGACGCTGACTGCACAGCCGCCCGCTGCGCGGCGAGACCGCTCTCGCATGCGCCCTGCGCCGGCGCCGCATCGATGCGGCCCCCACGGCAACGCCAGGGCAGCGGGGCTGCGCCGCGGCGGATAGCGGCGCGGCGGCGGAGCGCGCGCAGGGGCCGGCGCGCGCCGCCGGCGGCGTGCGGCATGCCCGCTGCACGGCGGCGGGCGCTGAGGCCGCGTGCCTCCGCGCGCGCAGACGCACGTGTACATGGTTGCCGATCCGAGCCAGGTCTGCCAGCTGGTGCCAGGCGCGACGGTGATGACCGCGATGGGCCCCGCGATGGTGAACGCGAGCGCGGTCGCGCTCGGCCTCGGGCCGCCGGCGAGCGTGTCCTTCTGCGCGGGCGGCAAGATGACGAACGCCAGCCTGTGGCTCGGCATCGCGGGGCTGCTCGTCATGGCCGTGCTCATGTCGCGCAGCTACAAGGGGCCCATCATCCTGGGTGCGCGCGCCGGCCTCTCGCGAGCGCGGCGGCGTGCATGCAGCCCCCCGCCGACACAGCTGGCCCGCCTGGCGTGCTGCTGCAGCCGCCGCTCGCGGGGACGGCGCTGCTTGCGACATGCATGACGCGGCGGCAGCGTGCTGTGCATGGGCTGCGTCCAGAACGCAAACGCAGGGCGGGTGGACTGTTGCGTACGGAACGAGGCGTCCGTGACATGTGCGCGAGCGCGCGCAGGCATCGCTTTCGTGACGATCATCGCCTGGATCCCCGGGCACTCGGCGTCGTACCTGGGCTCGTCCTCCAGCATCCCAGGCGCGCCGGGCCGCCGCGCTGTCGGCGCGGCCCACGGCCGGGCGCGGCCGACGCGCCGCCCGCCTGCGGCGCGGCCCGTCGCTGCGGGCAGGGTCCTGGGGCGAGCCCCGGGGCGCGTGCACAGGCGGCGCGGGTCGCGCGCCCGGGCGCCGCGACCCTATACCCTGCCCTATCTCAAGGCCCGGCGGTGACCCCGGCGCCGCGCGCCGCAGGCGGCGCGGAACGCATGGAGTTCTTCCGGAGGGTCGTCGACTGGCCGTCGCTCAAGGCGACGGGCGCGAAGCTGTCGTTCCAGGGCTTTGTGACGGGCGAGCTGTGGATCGCGCTGGTCACGTTCCTGTACATCGACTTCCTGGACACGACCGGCACGCTGTTCTCCATGGCATCCTTCATCAACAACTACATCCCGGGCGCGCGCGCGGCCCCGGCCGGCGCTGAGCCAGCGGCGCCATGCTGCGACGGGGTCATCCCCTGCGGCAGGCTCGTCGTGCCGGAGTGCTGGCTCGTGGAGACCTGTGGCCAGGGGGTGGGACTGGGAGGCGTGGCCGGGCACATGCGCCCGAGCCTCTCTGGCGCCCGCGCGGCGGGTCCGCGCACGCGCGCGTGCGACGGAAGCGAGCGCGCTGCCGCGGGCACTGCAGCCCAGGCTCCGTAAAAAGGCGAGGCGCACCCGAGGCGGCCGCGCCCGCCTGTGACGGTTTGCGGGCGGCGCGCGCGCAGGCTTTGTGGGCGCGAATAAAGAGTTCCCGCGGCAGACATTTGCGTTCTCGGTTGACGGCATCGCCAGCATCATCGGCAGCCTCATGGGCACCTCGCCGGTGCGGCCCGCGCCGGCCCCGCCGACCCACGCGCCCATGCCTTTGTCCCGCCCAGGCGTGCGACCTGCGGCGCGCACAGCAACGCTGGCGTGCGCGGCGCGCCTGGCCACGGCATCGCAGTCGGGCGCGGCCTGCGGTGGCCTGCGGTGGTCGGGCTGGGCAGGTGGGAGCAGAGGGAGCGCGCGGCGCGCAGGAGCAGCGCGGCTGCCAGGGATAGCCTAGCCTACCATACCCTACCCTATCCCTGTGACAGGGTTAGGTCATACGCGGGCGCAAGGGCGGGCGCGCGCGCAGGTGGCGGCGTTCATCGAGAGCGCGGCAGGCATCCGGGAGGGCGGCCGCACGGGCCTGACCGCGCTGACGGCCGCCTGGTGGTTCTTTGTGTCGCTCTTCTTCACGCCCATCCTCTGTGCGCGCCCGCCGGCGCCCGCTAGACCGCCCTGCAGGTTATAGGGTTATATACCCCCTGCGAGCCGCGGCCGCCGGCCGCAGCGCTGGCCGGTGGCACCGTGTCGCAGCCTCGCACCCAGTACTCTGCATCGCTTCTGTGCTCGGGCCGGTCTGGGCGTGGTCTCGGCCCGCCCGCTTGGGCACGGCAGCGGGCCATGCGATGTGCTTCGCGATGGCTGCTTGTCTCACGTCTCTTGAGGCGCGCTCGTCCCATGGCGCGCGCTGACGGCGCGTGGCCGCGCAGCGAGCGTGCCGCCGTACGCGATCGGGCCGGCGCTGATCACGGTGGGCGCGCTCATGATGCTCAACGTGGTGCGCATCAAGTGGGAGCAGACGGCCGAGGCGCTGCCGGCCTTCCTGACCATCATCATCATGCCCGCCACGTTCTCCATCGCGTACGGTGCGGCGCCCGGGGAGCGGGGTCGAGACCAGGCTGTTTTCGGGTTAGGGCAATTAGGGTATTTTGACCCGCGCCTGCCGGCAGCGCGGGCAGTGCCGTGCAGGCGCGGCGCCGCGCACTGCGCAGCCGCGTGCCGCGGCCGGGGCTGCGCCGCACGGTTGGCGCCGCTGTGCGGGCCGCGGCGTTTGCTGCGGCGCCGCGGCGGTGCGGCGGCGGGCGCTGGCGCTGCGGCGCGGCGCCGGCGCGCCGTGCTCGCGCTCTCGTTGCAGCCGCCAGCCCTGGCTGCGCGCGCGCGCAGGCATCATCGCCGGCCTGGTCGCCTACATCGTGATTAACACCACCAACTGGCTGCTGGACAAGCTGGGCGAGTGCCTGCAGCGGTCCATTGCCGGCAGCGACCTGGAGCTGCCGCAGCCCGACCAGCGCTCGTTCTCCAGCGGCCGCCGCCCGTCCGGCCTGGTCCGCTGCTGCCCCTCCCCGCGACCGCAACAGAGAAGCCTCTGCCTGATGCGTTGCTCATGCGATGGCGGCTCTGGTGCCACCCGGCCTGCTGCGCACGCAACACGCGTGTGCCGCCCATGCAGGCCTGCCCTGCACCGCAGGCAGACGTCCCAGCAAAGTGCCCCTGCTTGGGGGCTGTCAAAGGGTGTCCCCTGGCTGCGAGTGGCTGCAGAGCGGCGAGCGGCGCGTGGCGGTGGCAGCGACTGCGCTTGCAGGAAACGCGACGGGCAGCACAGGCGTGCTTGAGCGCCGGGGCTGTGCGCTGACGCAGGGCCCCAGCCCCGCGGCCGGCTCCGGGACGAACGGCCACAGCAGCGGCCGGCTGCAGGGGCCGCAGCGCAGCGCCGAGCTCAGCGTGCAGCGGCGACCGTCCACGCCGCTGCCCGACACGCCCCCGGTGCAGGTGCGCCTGCGCCGCAGCAGCTGCATGTTGGACGCACATGCCTGCCTGCGAGTGCGGCGCGGCGCAAGCATGGCGCTGCGAGTGCTGCCGCGGCCATGGTCTCTCCGTGCCAGCTCGTTGCGGCACCGGACGAGTGCAGCTGGAGGGCAGCGCCCGCTGGGCGCTGCCGTCCAGCGCTGCCATGGAGGCAGTGGATGCGTTGGGTCTGCTGTCAAGCGTGCGTTTGCGCCGAATAGCGCTGGCTCATGTGTGCGCGACGAGCCGCGTGGCTGGCGCGCATGCGAGCCGTGCAGGCATGCAGCCGCCCCTGGCCAGCGCAGCGGGGCGCACGCGGATGGTGGGCACGCCCGCGAGCCCGTGCCTGGCGCGCAGGCGAGGCGCCTCAGCAGAGGAGACGGCACTGCGGCGCCCCCCAAGCCGCCGCGCGACGCGCTCGACCGGGTGTGACGCGCGCACGACGGGGCATGGGCCTGTGCCGCAGGCCCTGCAGCGGCTGCGCGCCATGCGGCCCTCGCTGCGACGCTGTGATGCTGCGGCGCCGCATCTGCGGGCCGCCCGCGAGCTGTGCTGTCTGGCCGCGACCCGGCCGCTGCATTTGCCTGACGCCGGGGCTGCGCTGGGTGGAGAGCGCTGGGGGCGTGTGTGTGGCCTGTCATTGTGAAAACTAAGACGTGGTTGGCTGCAGAAGAGTGCGTCCAATTCCTCTGCCTACTGGCTGCAGGCGCAGGTCCGTTTCGGGAGCCGCGCACTTTGGCAGGCTTGCGTCTGTACAGTCCTGATGGGCTTCCTCACAGTTGTATGTTGGGTAGACGCACTTGCACTGTACTGGCAGCGATGCATGCCCTGCGTTGGGGTCGTGCCCTGTGTTGGGCTGTTTAAAGCAGCAGGCCTGCCTGTGTCCGTCTGCCTCCCCCGTGGTGTCCATAAGTTACTTGGTCAGGCAGGTTCTGGTAGCGTGCGGCATCCGAGAGCCAGGCGTACTGCGTTGAGAGCGGCGTGTGTAAAGTCGGTGCACAGTTGCCCAGGGCGCTGCTGTCATGAGCTGGGCTGCAGCTTGAGTGTATGTACTGGGCTGCTGTTTATGAAATGAACACACTGACCCCACCCGTGGGCCGACCCATCAGGTCTACCCTCCGACCGACTAGTGTTCTCCTTGGCAGAGCCTCGGCACTGCCTGCAGCTGAAGGGGAGCAGGCTGCACACAGTGGTAGGAGTGTCCACAACGTACGCCCAAGCAGCCCGCGTAGCTGTCACAGCGCTGCCTCCTACACCTGCGCCCGAGCGCTGGGGTAATGGAGGGCCGGGTGGAGGAAGTGCGCCCCGGGCGCTCGCTCTGGGTGGCAGCGCAGTCTGCCGCTGCCGACGGCGAGCTTGCAGCGAAGGACGCAGTTGCTCTGCTCGTGCACGGGTCATGCGCGAACGCCCTGCAGGTTCGCTCGCGGCTCTGTGAAGCGCAGCGTCGAAGCTCGGCGCTGTTGCCCAAGGCCAGCGCTCCAGCTTCCCTTGCCACCTGACTCACCATCTGGCACATCTTGATGTCTGGTCCGTGCACGCCCCCGCAAGGCCCGCGCTGAGCCGGCCCGTGCCGGCACCAGTACCGCGAGCAGGTGGGCCCGCTGCAGCGCGCCGGGGTCGCTACCGTCGCGTACGACGCGTACGGGTGCGGCAGCAGTGCCAAGCCGCGCGAGTGTGCCGCATACGCGCCGGGCGAGCTGTATGCCGACCTGGAGGCCGTGTACGAGCGCTACGGCAAGGCGCGCCGCCGCGCTGCCGGTCCGGGCGCCCAGCTGCTTCAGGCTGGTCTGGCCGGCACTGCTTGAGCTCCGCGCTCGCTGTCGCTGCCGCGCAGGGGCGCGCGCCCGTGGCCGCCGGCCCCGCTGCCGGCGCGCGCGGCGGGCGCTGAGCGGCTTCCCGGCGCGCGCAGCGGCACCGGACCGTGTTCCTGGTCGCGCACAGCATCGGCACGTGCCTGGCGGTGCGGCTGGCCGCGCGGCTGGGCGGCGCGCTGGCCGGGCTCGCGCTCGTCGGCGCGTTTCACCCCGACTTTGGCGGCACCGTCGGCAGCCGGCTCTTCCTCCTGCCTGAAACGGTGAGCTGCTGAGCAAAGCGCGGCGCTCTGCGCTCCTCGCGCCCCGGCTGCCAGGCTGGCTGCGTGCAAGCACCATCACGCTGCTGGTACACGACCGACCTGTGCCCCGCATGCGCCGCAAGTGTCCAGGACATGCGGGGCCACCGCAGCGCGGGACAGGCGCGGCGCGGCAGCACGCCCGCGCGGCCGCCAGCGCCCCGCGCCGGCGCGCAGGTGCTGGGCTGGCTGCAGCCGACGCTGACGCGCAGCTTCATGGCGCTGGCGTTCCACGCGGACACGCGCCGGACGCGGCCGGACCTGATCGCGCGCGAGGCCGCGTACAGCAACGCCAACCCGCCGCACATGTTCCGCGCCTTGTACCGGCAGGTGACCTGCGCGCGCGACGGGGCATGACGTCGCCCTTGTAGGCCGCCTGCGTCTGCTGATGTGCTGCATGCGTCCGCAGCAGCGAGCCTGCCGTGCGCGCCAAGCGGCCCGCACGCAGGCGGTCCCGCCCCAGCGGCCGGCACACTTGCAGCCCCCTGTACGCCTGACACGCGGCCTGGTTGAGGCCTGTATTGAGGGAGGGATGCATGCGCGACCGGGGCTCGCAGGTCGGCCTGCTGTTCGAGCCGGCCGGCATGTACGACGAGCTGCTGCGCGGCGTGGCCGCGCCGGCGCTGGTGGTCGGCGGCGAGGGCGACAAGCTGACGCCGCTGCGGCCGATGGGTGAAAGGGTTGCGGCGCTGCTGCCGCGCGCGCGGCTGGCGTCTTTGCCGCGCGCGGGCCATCAGGTGCGGCGCGCCGGACGCGGCCTACGCTACCCTGCCCTGTGGCTGTGCGGCTATTGGAAGCTGGTGGGCGGGCCATCAGCTCTTGCTGCATGCCGCCATGCGCCGCAGTTCAGCGAGGTGTGGGGGGCCAGCCGAATGTGGGGTGGGTGTATCCGTCTCCACATGCGCGGCATTCTGTTGCCTGACATGCAGCCAGCGCGCTGATGTATCACACGGCGCGCTCGCATGCGCAGGACCGTGCCTTTCTTTCATTACCTGACCCTGCGGCGGACATGCAGGTGCACCAGGAGCAGCCGGACGCCTTCAACACGGAGCTCCTGGCTTTCATGAGGGAGTGCCTGTCTGGCACATGACAGCTGAGAGACGGGCCGCGGGGGCCTCGGCGGCCTTTCTGTGCAACACCGCCGTGTGCAACCCCAGGCAAGGCCCTTGTGTTCTCTGTGCCGTCCGCGGGAACATGCTGTGTGTCTTCCCGATGCCAGTCCCGTGACGACTGACCCAGCCCATGCACTGATGTGCCGCACAAGCCCGCAGCCGCATGCGGCGCTTGAGGCAGGCGAACCAGGTTCAGACCTACCTAGTGTTCATACCGAGGAGCTGTTCAGGCGGGGCACACGACACTGGGCTACCCTCAGGCGCACGCATTTGTCACACACCCTGCACTTTCTCTCGCTCACATGCAGTCTCAGGCTGCAGCTGCTCCAAGCACTGGTCCGGGGCCCTAGCGCGCGCGCCGCGCCGCGCGCCGCAGGTGGTGCACGGCCGCCGCGCGCAGCCAGAAGCCCAGCGCGGCCTTGGCCGCGAACAGCGCCGCCCAGGCCAGCGCGGCCGCGCCCAGCCACCCGGCCCTGCCCGCGAGCGCGCGCGGGGCGGCCGCGCCGGCGGCCGCGCGGTGGGCGCCCAGGTACGTCGCGGCGATGCGCAGGAAGAGCGCGGCGGGCGCGTACGGCTCGAATGCGACCACGCGGTGCGCGGTGTGGCTCTGGCTCCCGCGTGTCTTCTCGCACACGTCCTGCGGCGCGCGGCGCGCGCGTCGGCCGCGGCGCCGCCCCGGCCGGCGCTGGTGCCGCGCGGGCTTTGCGGGCTGCTGCGCACAGGCATGGAGCGCTTGCACCCGTCCGGAAGTTGCTGTGGCGCCCGTCGCACGCAGCAATGCCCGGCATCGCATGGCGGCCCGAGCGCGGCCGCGGCCCATGACGTGGCTGGCAGGCAAAACAGGCAGAACTGGGCGGAGGCCGGGCGAGGCACCAACAAGGGGGGACGGCCGCGCAGCAGCGCCGTTTGTCTGCTGCGGCGGCCCGGGCACGCGGCGCGGCGCGCGGCGGGCGCGCACGTGCAGGAACTGCCGGTACACGCCCGGCCGCACGTCGCTGAACTTGGTCACGACCGCGTGCTTGGTCACGTCGATGGCCACCTCGGCCGCGAAGATGGCGCCGCAGCGCTGCAGCAGCGCCCGGTTGGGCGCGCGCGACCCCGCGTTGTCCATCTCCTCCACTACCACGAACAGCAGCGAGAGCGCCAGGTGAAAGCGCTCCGCCACGTCCTGGCACGTCAGCGTGAACAGCTTGCCCGCATCAAAGCGCTTGAAGATCGTGCCTGCGCGCGGGCGCGCCGCGCGTTGCCAGCCTGCCCTGCGCCGCGCGCGCGCCGGCGCGGTCGCCGGCAGCGCCGCCGCCCGGCGGCGCGCGGGGGCGGGCGCGCCGCGCGGGCCGCGGGCGCACCCTTGATCTCCACAAAGTTGCTGGCGATCAGCAGCGCGACCAGCGCGTGCCCGCGCGCGCTGTTCATCGCCACGCTGAATGTCATCACCTGCGCCGCAGCGCGCGCCGCGTCGGCCGCGCGCGCCGCCTCGGGCAGGGTGGCCCTGACCTTGACCCGAGCGGTTGCGGGCCAGACAGGCGCGCTGTGCTTGTCCGGTGCGCCCGCCCGCAGGGCGCCACAGGGAGGCGGGCCGTGCGGGCTGCCCCGCGCCCCCGCGCCGCACCTGCCCCAGCAGGATGGCGCCGTGCGCGATGACCAGCGCCAGCGTGACCGCCGCGTCCGCCGCCAGCCGCCCGGCCGCCCACCTGGCGGGCGCGCAACCGGGTGAGCTTGCGACCAGGTGAGCCTGTGTGCGTCGGCAGCATGCTGCCGAGCGCATGGCGGTGCTCTGGCCGGGCTGCATGACAGCACTGGGGCTGGAAGCTCCCGGGGGGCATCGCGGACGCAGCGGCGAGCGGACAGGCAGCGCGCGCGCGCGGCGGCGCGCCTGCTGCCGCGGCCGGTCACGAAGATGGTGCAGCTGCCCGAGAGCGCCTCCAGACTGTCAACAACAAACGCGCCAGCGATCTGCGCGCGCACCGAGCGCATCGCGCCGCGCCCTCCGTCCAGACTCTTGGCGCTTTCAGACCCACAGCGCGGCCGTGCGATCGCCTGCGGGGGCGCCAGCGGCCGCCGCAGAGCGGGACGCAACACAGGCATGCTCCTCGGGACAGACACGCGCGCGTGCTTCTCAGGCGGGGCGGCCGCGGGGCGCGGGCCGCGCCTTGTCGAAGATCTCCACCGCCGAGTGCACCACATGCAGCTTCAGGAACTCCTGCGTCAGGTCCTTGAGCCAGAAGTAGATGGCGCCGGCGGGCAGCCGGCGCAGCACGGCAAACGTGGCGCCGAAAATGAGCACGCACAGCACGTCGAACAGCTGGTCCGCCGCCAGGCCGCCCGCGCGGGGCCGCGCCGCGCCCGGGCCCGGTCGCCGGCCCAGAGCGCAGCGCGCTGCCGCCGCCGCCGCGCCCGCAAAGCGCACCGGCAGCACTGTGAACACGGCCTGCGCGCTCGCCGGGCTGCGCGTGAGCGCGCGCCGCCGCAACGGCACGCATCGAGGCAGCATGCGCAACGCGCAACCTGCTCAGCGGGCGCGCCTGGCAGCCGCCAGCAGGCATGTTTTGGCAAGGGTCTGCCAGGGCAGCAGGAAAGCCCCGACACACCGGGCTGCATGCGGGCCCACCAGCCGCGTGAGCAGGTCCCCCCGCACAGGCGCGTGGGGCGCTCGTCGCGAGCGGCGGCGGCGGTAGCCGCATGCGTCAAACAGACGGCCTGGGCGTTCGTGTTAAAGGAAGAGGGCGCGGCCTCTCGCTGCAGGCGCACCAGGAATGAGTCGAGGCAGATCAGCAGCCCAAAGAGGAGAAACTGCTCCAGCTGGTAGGGCACCGACAGCAGCGCATTGTACCTGCGCGCGGCCGGCCGCCGGACTGTCAAAGGGTTAGGGTTAGGGTAGGGCACCAACAGCAGCGCGTTGTGCCTGCGCGGCGCCGGCGGCCGGGCCGTCGGGCGGCCTGCCTAATGCAGGGGCGGCGCGCGCGCATTGCGGCCGCGGCACGCCGGCCAGGTCTGCCACGGCAAGCCCGCACAACGGCCTGCCCAGGCGCAAGCATGCCCCCACAGAGCTGATCGTGGCGCAGGCGGCGCCGGGGCGCACACGCGCTGCCGCTCGTTCTGGCCGCGCAGCAGGTCCGCGCTGGCCTGCTGCGCGCTGGTGGCCGGGTTGAGCTCCGCGCGCAGGTACTCCGCGAACGACCCTGCGCAGCGCGCCGGGTCCGCCCTCAGCCCCACCCGGCCCCTGCGGAGCTGCGCGGCGCTTGGCGGCCGCCCGGCCTGGCAGCGGCCTGCCTCCACAACGCCTAGGAGCGCGCCGCACGCGCAGTCCCCGCCCTGCACGAACCGCGCTCACAGGACACGCCGGCGGCGCGGCGGGAGGGGTGCAGCCGCCAGCAGGTGGCTGCCTGACGGCTCGGCCTGTGGGGCGGAGCGGCGCGGTGCACAGGCTGGCGTATGACGCGGCGGGCGGCCGGCGGGGGGCGGCACCTCGCCACTCGCCCTCCGCGCCCTGCGAGCTGTCCTGCGGCGGGCGCTGCGGCGAGCCGGGCGACGCCACCGGTCCGCAGCGCGACAGCGGGCTGCTGTGCGCGTGCACGCGCACAAGCGCCCGCCGCGGGCTCGGTGCTGCGTCTTCAGAGGCGCAGGCCGCCGCCTCAGCTGTGCTCTCAGAGTCCTGGCGCAGCAAGAGCTGTCAGCCTCTCAGCACAGCAGACACGCTCACGTACAGCCCTCCCCCAAAGGATCAAGGCAGCCAGCGCGCCTGGGAGGCGGCGTCCTCGTCCAAGGCGGCCGCTGTCGATGCAAGCAGGCTCGCGCCCGCGCGGGCTGCGCTCCCTGACATAGAAGAGCGGCGCTTCTTACGGCGCCGCAGGCTGCCCTTCGGCTTGAACACATCATCTTGATGTTGGGCATCCAGCACCGCGAACGCGTTGCCCCGCTGGGCCATGCACGCCTCACATGCGAGTGGCTAGGCAGACAGACGCGCGGCTCTCACTAAAGCACCCTGCTCTGTGCGAGCTTAGAGCCAGGCATGCAAAATTCCTCTTCTTTGGTACTGCCTTTTCGGTACAGTCACTTGCGGGCAAATCACCAACATTGGCTGCGAGGTAGTTGTCAAAAGCAGCATGCTGCAGTGCCAGCATGGAGCCAAATGTATGTGCCTTTGTCAGTGGATTTCGGTAAGGCGCAATATATCGTGTTTACAACATGACAGCCGATAGGCACACTCTCGAGGCTTACCACGCTTGCCGAACATGCTTGCTCTCCTAGCGGCGCTGCTGGCCCAGCGCCTCCCCCCATCCGCCCAGCCTCGTGCATTTCCTGAGGCGCGTGTGCCGCCCGCATGCACAGCAAAGCAGCTGCATGCCTGTACTCACACGCGCCGCATAGCGCGACGGGCGCGCCCGCCAGCTCAAAACTGCAACAGCATAATCAAGTCTCGCGTCAAGCAAAATACTCGGGGCTAGTCACCACTGCGGATCAGCGTGCGGGTCCGCCGCACAGGGCAGCCCTAAGCAGACAAGGTCGGAAATGAGATCGCAGCAGCATGCAGTCTGCAGGGCTGTCCGCTAATCACGAATCACAGGCCGGTCAAAAATCAAGTCAGAGCTGGAGAGCAGGGCCGCCCACGGGGCCGGCAGCAGAACTGAGCGGTAAACTCACACGCTATGGGAGCATACGCTAGGCCGGAGCGCGGCTGGGGGTGCCACCTACGCGCTTACGCGCGCGCCCTTGCGCCGCATGCGGCATGCATGCGGCGCATCTACCTACCCTCCGCCGCTCACCAGTGCCCCAGCCTCCGCGCCATCGCCACAGTCCCTGCTCCGGGCTTGGCGCCCTCGGCGAGCGCGCCGTCGAAGGCGGCTAATAGGGCTGCGGGCTGAGTGCGCGCGTCGGCGTGCGCGTCAGGCCGCCGCGTGTGCGGCCAGGGGTGCGGCTCGTGGCGCGTCGTGTCCTCAAAGAAGTCGAGCAGGGTGTCCACATGCTGGCTCGTGATCTCGTGCACTGCGCGCCCGCCGCGCGCAGCCGCTGTTGGCCCATAGAGCGCATGCGTCCGGCCACTTGCTGTGCACCGCAACACCAGACACTGCAGGGACGCATTTGTGGGGCTGCTCAGGTGGGAGGAACCCTGTCAGGAGCCGGGGGCCTGTTACGCCTGCGGCCCGCTCTGCCGAGCAGCGCGTCGGGGTGCCGCTGGCCGGGCGCACCGGCCCCGGCCGCCCACAGCAGCTCGATGAACGCGCGCTGCAGCCCGCGCGCGCCCTGCTCGTCGTGATATTCCTCCAGGTCGGGGATGCCCAGCGGCTCCAGCTCCTCGAACGTGGCCTCCCGCGCGTCCCTGCCGCACACGCGGCGCACTAGCCCATTTAGGTTCAGGGTCCGCATCTCGGCGCACTGTCAGCCATGCCGACAAGCCGGCTGCTTGGGCAGAGCGTCGGCACCGCATTGCACGCGCCCGCGGCCGAGCGCGCCTGCGTCCGAGCGGCATGCCCAGGCTCGGCTGCCGGCACAGGCGCGGCTGCCGGCACCGCGGCGCATCCGGGCGCCGCACCCAAGCGCCTGCGCGTTGCTGGCGTCGCTGAAGCCGTGCTCGTCCAGCAGGCCGGCCTCGCGCCAGCGCGCGAACAGGCGCGCCGACACCTCCGCGCTCACGCCGCGTACGCGCTCCGCAAAGGACGCGGGCGTGAAGGGGTAGGGCTGCATGACCAGCTTGCGCACATGGATGCCCTGCGCGCCGCGCGCTCAGCCGCGCGCGGACGGCGGCAGCCCGGAGCGCGCGGCGGCCAGAGCGCCCAAGCGCACGCAGCACGCAGAGCATGTGCCAAAGCCAAAGCAAGTGATGGGATCTTATGCGGCGCCGCGGCGGCGCCGCGAGCAGGCGCCGCACCTGGGCGGCAAACACGGGAATCGTGCGGTCGATGATGCTGACGACGTCGCGCTGGTCGTTCGCCGCCTGCATCAGCAGCACGGGCGGGTATGCCCAGGTCGCGTTGGTGTGCGCGTCGCGCGGCGCGAGCGGGCCGTCCAGCAGCTCCAGCGGCTTCATGCCCATGACCATGCTGCCCGCGCCCTGCGCCCGGGAGTCCAGGCACGTCACTCGCGGCCGGGCCGGCGAGGCGCCGCGCCGCGCCGCGCGCGCAGAGCCGCGCCCGCGCCTGCAGCGGAAAGTGCAGCGCGAGGATGAGCACAAACGCGCCGCCGCGCGAGGCGCCCGCCGCGTACCGCGGCAGGTGCCACCAGCGGTTGTCCGTCAGGATGGTCCGTAGCGCGCGCACCATCTGCGCCGCCCGCGCACGCGTCGGCGCGCCAGGCGTAACGGCAGACGCGGGTGCGGTGCGAGCCGCGCGGGCCGCACCTCGGGCGCCTCCGGCACGTCAAACTCCTCGGCGTCCACGCCCGTGGCGTAGCAGTGGTAGCCGCCGCCGCCGTCGAGCGGGCCGACGGCGGCCACGGCGTACCCGCGCCGCCACATCTTCCACACGGTCACCATCTCCTCGGGCATGCCTGGCGCGCGCGCGCGCGCGCGCGCACGCGTCAGCAGCCCGCGCGCAGGCTGGGACCGTCGCCGGCGGGCAGTCCCTTGCTCGTAACATTCTCCGCGCGGCGCTTCCTGACACAGCTTGTCTTCTTGGCAGCCGCGCCGGGGCGCACCGTGGCAGTCGGGGCAGTGCTCGCTCTGGAAGCCCCACTCGGTGACCAGCTGCAGGCAGCCGTGCAGCATGAACACGACGCCGCGCGGCTCGCGGTGCGTGGGCGCTGTCAGGACCACCTCGTGGCTGTGCACGACCTGGCGCGCCCGGGGGTCTGACTCCCATCAGTGCCGTGCACCAGGGCGCCAGCACGCCGCAGCTGGCCGGCGGCTGGGCGGCAGCAGGGCGCGACCCCCCAATGCAGCCCGCCCGCACCTGATACTTGGCCGGCGGCAGCAGGAGCCAGCTCTCGGGGGAGGGCAGGTCCGTGCCGGCCGCGGCGTGCATCACGGCCATCATGCACACCAGGCACACCGCCGGCCACGGCCTGCTCGCGGCGCCACGCTGCGGCTGCCTCCGTCTATCCATCCTATGTAGGCGCGGCTCGCCGCTTGCCCGCGGGGACAAAAGCCTCCGTCGGCTCCCTCGCTCCAATTCCTGCGGTGGGCTGCCTCCTACCGCTGAGGCCGAGCCATCGGACCTTGTCTCCGCGCTGCTACGACGCAGCCGGGTCAGTCGGCTATTATTATAAGTATTTCGGGCCTAGTACGAAAAAAGCTGCAGGCCCTAATTGCAGGCCCACACCCTACTCCTCATAACCTGCATACTACACCTTAGGGCCTACGACGCGAAGTGCTCACGCAGGAAGTCTGATCGGCGAGGCGTGCGCGGTGCCGAGGCTGACACAGTGCTCGTTCTGATTTATTGACCTCGAGACAGCCTTGACGCGGGTCTTTGAACGGTGGCCAGGAATCGTGGCCTTGTCGTTTTGGTGAACTTTGCGGCTCCTGGCCGGTACGACGGGCGAGCGGCCGGTTTGTGACTGCCTGCCCGGCAGCCTGCGGGGGCACAGCCGACGAGCTGCCACCCTTTTCTCGCACATCGCTGCGAGCCCGCCGTGCAACCACCACAGCAGCGGACCCCCCCACCCCCCATAGGCACAGCGGCGGCGGAAGCCTGCCGCCAGCGCAGCACTGGCGCGCCAGCGGGGGTCGGAGGCCGGGTGAGCCCGGGTGGGCGCTGCGGGCGGCGCGGCGCGGCCTGCGCGCGCCGCGATGAAGAAGCAGCCGCATGTGCCCGCGGTTGCGCGCATCATGGTGCAGGCCACGCGGTCCAGCGACCGCGAGGCCCTGCTGCCCACGATGTCGGGCTTCAAGTCGCCGGTGGCGCGCGACTGCACCACGCGCGCGCCCTGGGCCGGCACGGTGCTCACGCTGCTGGCGCTGCAGCTGGGCTTCGGCCTGTGGCTCATGCCGGCCGCGTTCTCGCGGTGCGCCCCGCGCGCGCGGCGCCCGCCGCCGGACTTGCTCGCGAGGGGCGCCGAAAGCCGCACCGCGGGGCCATCGTTGGTCATTTGACCTGCTGCCAGGCTGAAGGGGGGCGGATGCGCGGGCGCAGGCTGGGGTGGGTGCCCGGCACGGCGGCCGTCGTGACGCTCATGGTGCTCACCATGTACTCGGGCTTCCTTATCTCGCGGCTGGTGACCGCGGTGAACGGCTGCGTGCTGTTCTCTGACATTGGCGAGGCCGCGGCGGGCTCCAAGGTGCGCGCGCCGCCGAGCCGGCCGCCGCGCAGCGCATCCGCCCGAGCAGCCCGGCCACAACAGGGGCGCCGGCCGCCGCGCGCAGGGGCGCTGGCTGGTGCAGGGGATTGTGCACAGCTTCGGCGCGACGCGGTGTATCATCCTGCACCTCGTGACCTCGCAGAGCCTGCAGCACGCGGCCGGCAACGCGGACGTGCCGCTCGTGGTGTACTCGCTGGTCATCGCGATAGTCGCGCTGTTCTGCATCCAGGTGCGCAGCCCCTGCGGGCCGGGCTCGCGCCTCGCGGGCGCCCGATTCTGCTGGCGCCGGGCGACGAGCAGGTCAGCTGGGGCGCTGCGCGGCCGCGCGGGCGCGGGCGGCGCGCCGACGGGGCCGCCGCCGGCGCGCAGGTCAAGGCCATGAACAAGCTGGGCTGGTTCCTGACGTTCGGCACGTTCGGGCAAGCATTCGCCGCGCTCATCGTGACGGTCAGCCTGGTCGCCCGGCCGCTGCCGGGCTACCAGCGACAGACGGTCGCGTTCCAGACGGGTGCGCCGCGCGGCTTTCGCTGCTGCTGTTGCAACAAGCGGGCCTCTGGCGCACGGGGCTGACGGGGCTGCTGGTGGCGCAGCTGACACGGAGATGGCGCTGGTCGGGCTGATGAACATGGTCTTCGCGTGCGCACCCCCGCCGCGCGCATGCATGCGCCCGGCCCCGCCGTGCGGGCGCCTGTCGGCCGGCGCGCAGGCCGCTGCGCAGTTCGCGGCCCCCAGGCCGAGCGCGCGCGGCGCGGGGCGCAGGTGCGGCGGCCAGTTTGCGTTCGTGGAGGTGATAAACGCGATGCAGCGGCCGACCGAGTTTGCGTCGGCCGTGCGCGCGTCGACGGCGGTGATGGGCACCGCGTACGTTGCGCTGGGCGGCATCGGCTACTGGAGCATGGGCGCCGTTGTGCCCAGCGTCATCATCTTCGGCATTGGCTCGGGCGTGTTTGCGCGGCTGGCCGCCAACGCGATCCTCGCGCAGGCGCGCCCGCGCGCCGCCGCACGCTGCCCTAACCCTAGCCCCAAGGCCCTCATCCCCCACATGCGCGCTCGTGGCGCCCCGCACCACATCTGTCAGATTGATGATGACATCTGACCATCAGGTAAAGGAGGGGCGCAAGCGTGGGCCGACATGCGGGGGCGCGCGCGCGCGCAGGCGCTGGGCCAGTACCTGCTCAACCTCAACGTGTGGACGCACAACATGCTCACGCTGCTGGCGCGCAGCCAGGGCAAGGCGCAGGGCGAGCGCATCGAGAGCGCGGCGGACCACCACTGGGCCACCTGGCTGGCGGCCACGAGCGCGGTGATCACGTACGCGTTCGCGGTCTCGATGACCGTGCCGTTCCTCAGCTCTCTGGTCGCGCTGGCCACGAGCGCGACGAGCCTGGTGTGCGCGTACACGCTGCCGGCCTGGTTCACGCTGCTGCTACTGCCGGACAAGATCAGCCGCGGCGAGTACTACCTGTGCGTGGCGCTCATCCCGCTGTCGCTGCTCATGAGCGGCACCGGCTTCTACTCCTCCGTGCGCGTGCTGGCCGGCGAGATCACCGGCGCGATCCTGCTGCGCGACCGCGCGCTCGGCGAGGTCGACTGCTGCTGACGGCGCGCGCGGCGCCGGCGCGCTCGCGCGACTAGCGGCCGGCCGGCCGACGCGCGCGCGCACAGCGCGCGCGCGCGCGCGCGTGCGCGACCAGTGGGCGGCCTGTGCGCCGCGCTGCCTAGGTAGGGGAGTGACCCGGTGTGTCCGTACTAGCCCGCCTGTGTGTGTGTGTCCAGAGAGCTTGCGTAATTGCGTGACTGAGAGGCTGCGTGAGGGAGAGCCGCGCGCACCGCGCATGCACTGGACAGTCGGGAGGAAGGGGCCCGGCAGGGTGCAGACTGCGACGCGCCGCCCGGGCTCCTGTGGGCAGCCTGCGAGCTTAGCGGCCTGTGCCCTACTTGAGCACCCGACCCAGCGGCGGTGCGAGGCAGGGGGCAGCCTGCTCTGCGGGCGCGTGAGCGAACAGCTTTGTAGTTTACGTGCGGGCCAAATACAGGAAGCACGCGGGGTGCCCCTGGCGCCCTGTGCGGCACTGCTACTTGAGTCTGCATGCCATGCGCTGCTTCGGCGCATGAACGCGCCCCTTGGCGCGTTCATTATTAATGCTCATTCATTCATTGTTGGCGCTCCTTTACATTAATGCTGCCAGTACGACTCGTGTGTTGGCGGCGTCACTAGAACAACTATGCTGCCTGGCACAATGAAGTCTTGTTGACATTTGCGCTGGCAAGAGCAAGCCTCAGTTGACAGAAGCTGCAGAGCGGTGATTTACATCGCGCGGCGGCGACACGGCACTGCTTGCGCACGCCATGCAGCAGGAGGCACTGCTTGCAGACATGCCCACACTGCGCAGTAGGCTACAGGGCTTTGTGCGCACACAGGACAGGCACACAGGACAGGCGCCCGTGCGTTGCGTGGTGGAAGACCACAGTGTTCATGCCATATGTTGCGGCAGCGCGGGCCGCCTGGCGCGCTGCTCTGGCTCGCGCTGCCACTCCCTCTCTCGCTCCAGCTTGAGCGCTCCAACCCCGAGCGCAGTGCCCGGGGCACACTTAACCCCGAACGCTCCAACCCCGAGCGCAGTGCCCGTGTATTCTGCAAGGGGCGGGACTTGAGAAGGCAGGGCGCCCGACAGGATGGCAGGCCCGCCGCATACGCTCCAAGTCTTGACTCATGAAGTAGAGTGAAGGGCACGGGCCCACCAGCCGTGCATATAGTATGAAAGCTACATCGGTGCCAGAGCGGCCAGGTGCAGCCGGCGCGCCTGCAGCGTCGCTACCAAGCTAAAAGACGCTCGCTCTCAACACATACACTTCCCACCGTCGCATTTCACGCTCTCACCGCTCCCATAGCATTTCCAACTTCTGCCACTCGGCCCACACGAGACACACTGAGACTCCTCTCCAAGACCCCAAACTAGGGCGCTGCCGCTGGGGGTGCGGGCCGTCATGGCTCCGCGCAAACCTGCTGTCTGTGCGCAGGCGCAGCCTATCTACTAAAAAGACATGGGATGCGCAATCAACATAGAAACCACCGCAGCGAGAAACAAAAGCGGCTGCGGCGATCAGGGGCGCTGCCAACACAGCCGAGCGCGCCTTCCAAGGCCGATCGCCATTCAAGGGCTTTTCTTTGGGCGTGCTGCCGCCCACCACACTCTGCACTGTATGCACCTTGCTGAGGCCTAGCGTCTGCAGAGGAGCTGCGCCCAGAGAGCAGCCTGCGCAACGGCTGAAGCGGCCAGGGCCCCAGCCCCAGCGCACGCACGCTGATCCAGCCGCAACCCGTCCGCTCCGCGCACTGGCAGCGCCTCACGCCGCCAGCAGGTGCGTCGCTGCCCGTCCATCCGTGTGCCGCGCGCGCTGGCCCGCCAGGGCACGCGGACCTCGACGACCCCGAGGGGCCCTGGCCGGCGCATCAGGGCGCGCGGCGGATGGGCGAGGGCTGCCGGCGGCCGGACCGGCGCTCGCGCACCTGGCGCATGGCCGGCTGCGCGCGCTGGTACGCCGCCGCAACCTGCTCCTCAAAGTCGCCGAGCGAGAAGAAGTTGACGCCGCTGCGCGGCGAGTTGACAACCGTCACGCGCCGCTCGCCTGCGCGCGCGCGCGCGTCATGCGCTGCACCCCTGAACCGGGAAAAGCCGACTGTCGCATTTTTGGGAGCGGGTCCTCATGCCCAGCTCTCTGCGCTTTTCTGCAGGACGGCGGGCGTGCCAAGCAGCGATCGCCGCGGCTGCCCGCCCGGCTGACGACCCAAACGACCATCAGACAACCTTCTGTGACGCGTTTTCCTGACGGAGCTGACGCGTTCAGCTGCAAGCAGGCAGCAGGCTGTGAGCGCGCACCAGTGGCCATGACGTCGTCGGCGCCAGAGAAGCGGCTGGAGCGCGCGATGAGGTGCACCAGCGCCGCTGGCGGCCCCGGGATGGCGGCGGCGGCCGCGGAGGCGCCCGCGCGCTCGCGCGCCTGCGCCTCGCGCCGCCGCCGCCACGCCACCAGGCCCGTGCGGTCCGCCAGACCGCCGTCCTTGAAGGGCCCGCCTGCCTGGCCTGTGCGCGGCGCGCGCGTCGCCCGGTCAGCGCCCGGGCGCCGCGGCCGGTCCGGCAGGCGCAGGTCGGGACACAGTGCTGGGCCGTGCACGGCTGCGCGGCCGGCGCCGGGGCACCGCGCGCGCACCGGGGATATTGACGGGGTTGAAAATGAAGGGGATGGCGGCCGAGGCCGCCACGGCCTCCGGCAGCGGGCCGCTGTCGATGAGCCGGTACTCGCCTTCTTTAGACACGACGCCCACTGCCAGCTCCTGCACGCCGGGCGCGCGCGCGCTCACGCCGCCGCCCACCCATGGCGTGCGCCACCGCTGGGTCCTCACCGCGACTCTTCACCATGGCGCGCAGGGCGTCCTGCAAGGTCGCAGGCCATTGCGGGCGGCGCTGCACACGCGAGCGAGCCGCAGGCGAGCCGGCCCAGCGTTTTGATGCGAGGGTCTGGGAGGTTCTGCGAGAATTCAGCGGCACGCTGCGACGCGTGTGCTGCATCTGAGCGCAGCGGGCGGCCCTGCGCTCAGGCCCCGCGGGCGCACCGTATCCAGATCCTCAAACGTGGGCGGCAGCAGGTCGCGCAGGCGCGCGGTGACGGCGTGCAGCGAGATGGCGCCGCCGCGCCAGGGCCGGCAGCTGGGCCGCAGCAGGTTTATGGGCGGCACGCGCGACAGCTCGCGCGCCACCTGCGCGCGTGGGGTACAGGGTAGGGTTAGGGCTGATGTCAGGGCGCCACTGCGGCCCGCGCCTTCACCCGGCCAGCCGCCGGCCCCACCGCGCACGCGCGCACCGAGTCGGGCGAGTAGCCAGCGCAGTAGAGGCTGCCCGACAGCGCGCCGGCGGAGGTGCCCATCACGCCCGACACGTGCAGCCCGGCCGCCTCGACCGCCTTCAGGAAGCCGCTGTGGCTGGCGAACGCGAGGAAGCCGCTGGAGAGCACCAGGTCGTACGCGTTGTCTGCGCGCGCCGCGGCCCTCAGCCCGCAGCCTGTGCTGCAGGAGCAAGACCACAGGCTGTGCTGCAACAGCAAGGTCGCAGCCTGTGCTGCAGTAGCAAGATCGCAGCCTGTGCTGCAGTAGCAGAGACGCTCAACCGGAGGCACTGGCTGCGGCCGGCTGAGGGGTGCCTGCCGGGGCGCCGCGGACTGTGCATTGCGTGACTAGACGGCATGGGCGCGCGCAGGAGCCGCCAGCGCACCCGGCAAGCCGCTGAGGTAGGCATAGCTGCCGTCCGCGAGGTCCGCGCGGCACAAGGAGGACATGCTGCGCGCGCCTGCGCGGGCGGCGCGCGCGGCGCCGCATCAGCAAGCCTGGCAGGCTCCGACCTTGCGCAGCTCGCGGGCCCCGCCGGGCCGCAGGAAGGGGCAGGGTGGGCTGCAGGGCGGCCGCGAGACCGCATGACACAGCGCCGTGAAGGCCCGGGCAGGTTCCCGCCCATAGCGCCCGGGCGGTCAGCACCAGCTGTCAGCGCGCGCGGGGGCCGCAGGCGCGCCTGTGCTGCAGCGCTTGGCGGCGCTGCTGGCCATGCTCCAGCCGGTGCCGAGCACCGCGGGCGACCACAGCGCGCACGTGCGCAGGCACAGCGTCAGGAAGTTGAGGTTGTGCTGGTGCGAGTGCCGCGTGTGCTGGTGCGCGCGCGGCGCCGGGCGCGGCGGCGGCGACGCCAGGCCCGCCGCCTTGCCCTGCGCCATGCCCGCGGCGGCCATCTGTGTGGCGACCCCCCGCGCGATCCTGGGCCCGCGCCGCTGCCTGCTCGCCGCTCGCTGCTGGCTCGCCCGCCTCCCCCTACACGCCCGCGCTCGGCCTGTCCTGTCCGGTCCGGTCACGAGCTCCGCTCAACGGTCGAGGACAGACTGGCTTGCGAAGTTACCCCGAGGGTTCGTGCCACCTCAGGCACTTGCAGATGCCTGAGCAATGAGCTGAGACACTGTTCCTCCCTGTAGCACTTATGTTGGCTAAGTGTATGTATGGTCCAGCCTGAGGTCTGAGACGCATGGCGCGGCGGAGCCTATCACAAGGGAGTCCCACCGGAGTTAGTCTGCGAGCACTAGGCTCAAGGCACGGCCGGGCGGAACGCCGGGATGGAAAAGTCGTCGCGAGCGCCGCCGTCCGCGCCGGCCGCGGCCTGCGCGCGGCGCGCTGGCGCGTTCGGCGACTCGCTGGGGCCGGCGTCCGGCCCGCCCCACGGCGCCTGTAGCGCCACCTCGCCGCGCGCGTGCGGCGCGCCGCGCCCCAGGCGCCGCCAGCGCCACGCGCCCCCCGGCGCCGCCCAGCCGCCCGCCGCCGCGCTCGGCGCCGCGGCCAGCCGCTCGGGGCGCGCGCCGCCGCCGCCCGCCACGCCGCCCGCGGCCGGCGTAGTGGGCGTGTTGGGCGGCCCGGGCGCGGGCGCCGCCAGCAGCGCCAGCTCGCCGGGCAGCGCGGGCGCCGCCCACCGCGCGCGCCGCCAGCGCCAGGCCCAGGGCGCAGCGCGCGCGCGGCCGCCAGCAGCCGCCGCCGTGGCGTCGGCGGGGTCCAGCGAGGGCTGCCGCGCCCAGGCGCCGCCGCGCGGCGCCGCTGCGGCGCCGCCGCCGAGCGTCCAGCGCAGCAGCGCAAACTCCGGCAGGCTCAGCACTCGCCCGCCTGGCCAGCGCGCGCCTGCGCTGCATGGGCGAGGGGTTGCCGACAGCAGGGACCGCACGCACGCAGTGCACGTGCGCGTGCGGCCGCCGCGCCCGGCCTTGCAGGCGCAGCGCACCGAACGAGCGGTAGCGGTGGTACCCGTAGCACTTGATCAGCAGCAGCCCGAGCGCGGTGCCGCAGGCTAGGCCGAAAACCACCGCAGCGATGATGACCGCGGCGCTCAGCGCGATGCTGGGGCCGAAGGAGGGCGCATCCGCTGCGCGCGCGCGCCAGCGCTGGCCCGGCCGCGCGCGCGGGGCCGCGGCGGAGCAGCGGGGCGGCGGCGCGGGCGGGCCGCGCGCCTCGGCCCCACGTCGCCTCGAACCCGCTGCCCCCGGGGCCGGCGCCCGCGGAGAAGACCACCAGCAGCGTGTCCGTCGCGTTGACCTGGAGCGCAAAGTCGAAGAGCGTGACGTCACCGCTGGTCGCCATGCCCGCCGAGCCGTCGCTGGCCACCGGCGGCGGCAGCGCGCCGCGCGCGCCCGCGCCTGCCGCCGAGCATGGTCCCCCGGCTTTGGCCGACGCGCGCTAGAGCGGCAACAGCGGGCGGCGGGCGGCGGCGCCGCTGCGGGGCGCGCCTGTGAAGTGGGCCAGTACTTCGCCGTCGAGGCCGCCGGCGTAGACAGTGACCGCGTCCGCATCCTCCAGGCCAAAGCGCTGGAAGCGCAGCACGACGGGCAAGTAGCCGGGCGCGATCGCCCACGAGCACTGCGTCCACGGCCTGCGCGCCGCGCTCAGCGCCGCGCCGGGGTGGGCGGGCCGTGCCGGCTGCGGGCATGCGCGGTGGGCGGTACCGGTAGGGCACGCCACGCGGCGCGCCGTCGGTGAGCGTGCCGGCTGCGGCAGTCAGCGTGGCCGCCGGCGCGCAGAAGGGCCCGGGGTCCCAGGTCGCCGCGAAGCCGGCCGCTTGAACCGCCTCGTCGGATGTGAAGATGATGATCGCGCGCGCGGCGGGCACCACCACGCTCAGCGGCGTCTGCGCGCGCGCGCTTGCGGGTCCGCCGCCCGCCGCGTCGCTGCGTGTGCCCGCAGGCGCGCGGCCGGGGCGCGCGCCTGCGGCTGCGCGCCGCTGAGCGCGCGCAGCACCTCGTTGCGGCCGTCGTCGTGCACGGCGACGACCGTGACGACGTCGAAGCCCGGCTCGGTGGCAAAGCGCGTGAAGTTGAGCCGCACGTACGCGTAGCCGGGCGCGAGCAGCCAGGCGCACGCGCTGCCCGGGCCGTACTGCCCACCTGGCGGCGCGCCGTCCGTAAAGCTGCCGGCCGCGGCGGTCAGCGTCGTGAGGCCGGCGCACAGCGGCGCGGCCGGCGGCGGCGCGCAGCCGTCGCACTGCAGCTCGTAGCCGGGCGCGCCGCCGGCGGCAGCGCAGGCCACCGGCGCCTGCAGCGGGGCGAAGCTGGCGGCGCAGGCCGTGCGGTTGGCGCCGGGGCCGGCGCCGGGCGCGAGCGCGCACAGCAGCGTCTCGCCGGCCAGCAGCGGCCCCACCGCCAGGCCTCCCGGCGCCGCCCGCAGCGCCCCGGCGCTGACCGGCAGCGGGAACAGCGCGGCGCCGCCCGGCAGCGCGCAGGACAGCTGCAGCGGCGCCGCGGCGCCCGCCTGCGGACACGGCAGGGCGCGGTCTGTGCGGGGCACAGCGGTGCGGCCGGCGGCGCGCAGCGCGCCGTGCCTGCACCTGCAGGCCGGTCAGGTAGACCGTGCCGGTTGCACCGGCCGCTGCGCCCGTGGCCCAGACGTGGGCGGCTGCGAGCAGGGCGAGCGCGGCCTTGTGCCTCTTGGCAGGGCGTTCGGCCATCAGACGGGCTGGTGTCGTTCGCAGGCCACAGCCGCCCACCGCCGAGCAGCTCGGGTGCACTACAGGCGGGTCGTGTGCCATCGTCTACTGCGGGGCGCCCGGAACGCCGTGCTCTTGTGCATCCGAGCCTGCCGTTTTCTAATTAGGAAAGAGGTTTGACTGCTCGGAGAGCAGAAGGCTCGTTCTCTCCATAGCCTGCCGTCCGTTCAGAGCCACCAGGCCCTCCAGGGGCTTGTGCAGCACCGCCACACACGCACGCACAGTCCCGGGCGAGGTGCGATCCGGCCTGCCGCGGGCTTTGCGTGCGTTGCCGGGGAGGCTGCTTGCCGCTCTGTCCCGCGCTGGCCGTGCTGTGACGCGTTCTGGGGATGCACAGCGGGTCTGAGCTGTTTCTGACCTTGCCGCTAAAACTGAAACGGGAGACCAACCTCTGGTGCTGGCACCCTGCGTGGGCCGCTAGCGCAGATTGACTGTCTGAGTGTAGCCTGCTTCGACCCCACCGTGCTCCGCGCGCGGCAGGGCGGTGTGGGGCTCGCCATGGCTTACGCCGGACCATCTCCAACCGCCTGCCTCCTGTTCGCCCTGGCCCTGGCCGCCGCAGGTCTGCCCCGCCGTAGGCCCCGGCCGCCTCCCGAATGCGCCAGCGGCCACCAACGCCTGCGGTTGTGCTTGCATGCAAAGCATGCATGCCGCTGGCGCGGCGCCGCAGGCCTTGCCAGGCCTGTATGAACGCCTGGCAGTGCTGTCACCCTGCGTGATCCTGCGCGCAGGCGGCGCGGCCGGCGCGGCGCACGCCCCGGCCACCGCCCCCGCCGGCCAGGCCGCGCCCGTCCACCGCGCACTGTCCGAGGACGCAGCGCTGGACGTCTTTGTGGAGTCGCTGGCGCACGAGCAGGCGCTGGACAGCGACGCCGCCCCCGCGCCCGCCGTCGCCGCGCCCGCCGGCGGCGCGCACGCCGCCGCTTCCATCGTCTCGTACCCCGCCCGCCGCCTGCTCGCCGCTAAGCCCGCGGCCGTCAAGCCGCCCGCGGCCGCCGCCAAAGCTCACGCAGCTGCCGCCAAGGCGCCGGCTGACGCGCCCGCCCGCGCCGCGCCGGCCGCCAAGCCGCTCGCGTCTGCGGAGGCGCCCGTGACCGCGCCCTTTGGCGAGCCCGCGCCGGCGGCGCAGCCGGCGCGCCGCGCGCTCTCCGAGGCGCCCGCCGGCGACGCCGAGCCCGCCGAGGCGGCGCCCGCCAAGCAGCCGGCCGCGACCGCGGCCGCGGGCCAGGTCGCGCCGGAGCCGCTGCGCCTGCCGGACGGCCTGACCGGGGTTACGAGCGCTGAGCTGGCGGCTGTGGTCGGCAGCCACATGCTTGCCGGCGGGGCGTCCGCGTGAGCGCTGCTCGCTGGGTGCATCCTGGGTGTGCCCTTGCCCTGGGCAAGCAGGCAGAGAGGGGTGCCCTCTCTGAGGCGCCTCGCGCTTGACTGCTGCAGGCCCCTGGTGAGCCTGCATGTCAAGCGCGCCCGAGCAACACACACGTCAGTGGTGTCAGAACTGTACTGCCCGCGCCGGTCGGCCGCGCCTGTATACGCGTGCGGCCCGCGCACTCGGCGCCCCGCTGGTTGGCGGCTCGCCGCCTGCTTCGCAGGCAGGGGGCGCCAACGACCTGTTTATGTCCACATGCTTACATTTAGTTTTGGGTTGCTGTGCTGTGCCTCTGCATGTGCTTTTAGTGCCAGGGTCGCCTGCTGTGGTCTCCGCCCTGCCAGGCATGTGACAGTGGTCACATGCCTGGCCCCCGCACGCCCCCGCGCCGCTGCCCCCCTGTGCACTGCCCTTTCCTGCTGCCATTGGGTGGTGCCATTAGGGTGCCAGCAATGCTTATAGTGGGTGCCGTACAGCGAGTCGGGCAGCACTGTGCTCGCCCTTTGAAGTAGAAGTGTCATGCGGGCCCCAGCCGCTGTGGTGCTGCCTGTGGCAGAGTGTAGGCCGTCTGCCCGGCAGCTGTGCCGCGATGGCGCTTTCGGCGCCCGCCCTGCACGCGGCGCGCCTCCAGCACTGCAGTGTAGATACAGGGCAGACCGCGCGCACGCCGCCGACGTGAGCGCTCCTGCTCCGTCGCTACTAAGCTTCCCCTGTAAGCGCGAATCAGAGACATTGTGCCACGCTGTCCGGCACCAACGCGCCTGCAGCACACACAGGCGGGCGGCGAGGCGCACGCCGCCGCATGCGGGCGACGGCAGGCCGCCCTGCTGCTCGCCGCCGCGACCGTGCTCCGGCCGGCCAGGGCATCCGCGCAGGCGGTGCTGGACGCGCCTCCGGCAGAGGCAGAGGCGCCGCTGACGCTCGCAGACGTCACGCCGCCGATCGCGCCGGCGCAGCCCCTGTCAGCGCGGTGTGCGCCGCGCCGGGTTGAGCAGGTGGCAGCGGGAGTTTGAAGGCGAGGCGGGGCCGGCATATGAGCTGGGTGTCATTGTCCTGCAGGGAGCAGGCTGTGGTTGCGCTGTTCGAGCGCAACACCTACAGCGTCGTCAACATCTTCGACGTGACGCTGGTCGGCGGGTGCGCAAGCTGCGCGCATGCGGTGCACGGCCGCACCATGCGAGCGCGCCACCTGCAGGCTAGGATATAGCTCAACAGCGCGGCCGCACGCAGGGCGCGCCAGGCCGCGGTGGTGGATGCGCCAGAGGGCAACGGCACGGGCTTCATTCTGGACCAGAGCGGGCACGTGGTGACCAACTGTGCGCGCCCGGGCGGCCCGCGCCCCCGCCGCCGCAGCCCCTCGGGCGCAGGGCTGACTCACCGCGCGCCGCGCCGCAGACCACGTGCTGCAGAGCGCGCTGGGCCGCGTGCAGCAGCGGCCGGGCGCGGACGCGCGGCCGCCCGCCGCCAAGGTCGCGCTGGTCACCGTCCTGCTCGGCGCGCGCCCGCGCCAGCTCGTTAGCCCCGAGCCGACGCAGCGCCTGGCGCGGCGCCCGGATGCGCGCGCCTCGCTCGCGGCCTGCTCGGCGCCGGCCGCCTGCACAGCGCCCGCGGCGCCTTGACTCGTCTACACGCCCGGCGCCCGCGGCGCCTTGACTCGCCTGCACGCCTAGCGCCCGCGGCGCCTCGACTCGCCTGCATGCCCGGTGCCGGCCGGCCCTGCAACACCGAGCAGCATCGAGCCACTGGCGCGCAGGCCCGGGCGGCGACACGCAGACGTTCGACGGCTACCTGGTCGGCACCGACCGCGCCAAGGACCTGTGCGTGCTGCAGATCCGGCCGCCGGACGGCGTGCTGGGCCGGCTGCGGCCCGCGGCGCTCGGCACGTCCGCCGACCTGCGCGTCGGCCAGGCCGTAAACGCGCTCGGCAACCCGTTCGGCTTTGCGCACACGCTGACGACCGGTGCGCCCGCCGCGCGTGCGCCTGCATGTGCTGCACTCCCAGGCTCTCACGTCTGTGAACTTGCACTCCCACTGACCACCGGTGCGGCCGCCATGTGCGCGCGAGCCGCCCTCGCAGCCCCCGCTCGGCTGTGGCTGCTCGGCGGCAGCGCAGGCCCGGCATGGGGACTGTCTGCGCGCGCTGCGCGGCGCACTGCTGCCCGGCCGCGGCGGGCAGGCCGCGGCCCTGCGTCGTTGCTTGCCCGGCAAGGGCGGCGCGCCGGCGTTCGTGGCGGGCGCCGTGCTCAGCCGCGCCGCGCGTGTGCCAGGGGTCATCAGCGGCCTGGGTCGCGAGATCAGCAGCCAGCTCGGCGGCGTGATCGCGGGCGCCATCCAGACGGATGCGGCCATCAACCCAGGCAACAGCGGCGGCCCGCTACTGGACATGGCCGGCCGCGTCGTCGGCATCAACACGGTGCGCGCCCGGGCGGGCCATGCGTGTCGTTGACGTGCTGCCCCGCCGGCCCGCTGACCAGTGCGCCTGCGTCTGAGTGGAGCTAGCTTGCGTGATGGTCGCTGCGCTTGCCGGCAGCGAGCGCCGCGCTCAGTGCGCGCTGCTTGGCATGCATGCGAGGGCAGCGGCGGCGCCCGGGGGACGCGCGGCGAGCTGGGGCGCGCGCGCGGGCGGCAGGCCATCTTCACCAACTCGGGCACCTCGGCGGGCCTGGGCTTTGCGATCGGCATCGACACTGTGCGGCGCGTGGTCCCGCAGCTTATTACGGCTGGCCGCGTCGTGCGCGGCTCGCTCGGCATCCAGGCGCGCCGCCCGGCCCGCCCCGCCGCCCGGCCCGGGTTGCCTGGGCCGGGCAGCCCGGGCAGCCCGGCGCGTAGGAGGGCGCATGCCATGTGCTGCATGCCGCGCGCCCGGCCAGGCGCGCTGCGGCGTCCCGCTCGCGCCTCCGGCTCGCAGCGCGCGGGCTCCCGCGCGCCCCCCACCGCGGCGCGCCGGCGCGCAGGTCGCGAACGAGACTGTGGCGCGCACGCTCAAGGTGCCGCGCGGCGCGATGGTGCAGAGCGTGGCGCCCGGGGGCGCCGGCGAGCGCGCAGGGCTGCTGCCGCCGCGGCGCTCGCTGGGCGGCGTGCTGCCGGGCGACGTGGTGGCCGCCGTCAACGGCAGCGCGGTTGCAAAGCCTGGCGCGGGTCCCGCGTTTTGCGGTACTGCGGGGTGCGCATGCATGTGCGGTCGTGCCTCTGCGCTGCACAAGCCGCTAGGCTGTCGCAGAGCAAGCAGTTGTCGGCCTTGTCTCGCAGCGCATATGCTGAGCTTGCGCGGCCGCGCAGGCGACCTGGCCAATGCGCTGGAGGCGTGCGACGTGGGCGACACGGTCAGCCTGACTGTCCTGCGCGGGGCGGGTGGCGACGCGGTGCGCGCCGGCGACCGCCTGGACGCTGCCCCGCGCAGGCTGCATGCCCTGCTGCCGGCGGAGTGGACAGCGCAGCGGGGCAGGCTCTGACGCGGCGTACCCCGCGCAGGCGCCCCAGGAGCTGACGCTGCAGGCCAAGCTGCAGCCGGACAACGCGTGACCGCCGGGCGCAGCGCCGGACCTGCAAGTGCAGTTGCAACGCATGCCTACAACGCATGCCTTATTGCCGGGGCGCCTCCGGGCATGCCCGCATGTTAGTGGGCGGTAAAGGCTGTACAACACAGTCCTTGTAGGCGGGTGCCGCATGCGGGACACTGTCCTTTGCACACCAGTAACACGGTCGCAGGACTCGGCTGCATACGGGTCCAGACACCTCCCGAAAGCGCACACTGTCTAAGCCAGCCTGGTAAGTGTCGCGGCTCGTGCGCATCGCAAACCCACTTCAGTCACTTCAGCCCCCTTCATCACACTCCAATGCACATTAGAGCGCTCGGCCCGGGGCCGCTTCAGCCCGGCACGTGCCGGGCCGCCGTGCACAGCCGGTACTGCTCCAGGCGCTGCTGCGCGTAGGCTGTGAAGTCAAAGTCTGGCAGCTGCGACACGCGCGCCTGGATGAGCCCCCACAGGCCCCACAGCAGGTGCGACACCTGCGCGGCGCCGCGGCTGCCCGTGAGCGCGCCGGGCAGCGAGCAGCGTTCGCCGTGAGCATGCAGCCCCGTTGCCGCCACGTTGTGCCTCGGTGTGCACGGCAGGCATATCGAGCAGGCCGAGACCTCAATGCTGCAGCATGGCCAGCCGCCAGACAGCATGCATGCACACTGCTTCATGCGTCCACAGCACCGGCGCGTTGTTGGGCTCATGCGCTGGCGACGCGCATGCTGCAGGACGGGGCAGCCGCGCGGAGCATGCAGAGGGCCCGGCTGCGCCTGCGAGGCGCCGGCTGGCGCACCGGCAGAAAGGCCTCGGCGGCCGTGCGCAGCGCCTCCGCGCCGGCCGCCAGCGCGCCACCTGCGCTGCCGGCCGCGACCGCGCCGCCGGGCGCGCCCTCGCGCAGCGCCTCCGCCGCCTGCAGGTACGCACGCACAAAGCGCTCCTGCCGGCGCGCGCGCTGCGGCTGACGCCCTGCCCGGCACACCCATTGCGCTGCGCCGGCAGGACGTGACATGCTCCCGGGGGCGCACATGCGGCGCCGGCTGCAGATACCTCAGTTTCAGTGCATGTGCTACGCCTAGCGCATGCCCCTGTGCAGAGGCACGGGCCCAGGCCGCACAGCCGCGGCGACCCACCTGGTGCGCGCGGTCCGGCAGCAGCGAGTAGTCCAGCGCGTGCGGCGGGTCGGCATGGTAGTCCGCCGCGTACTCGCACCAGTTGTTCGCAATGTCAAAGGCCACCGGGTTGACCCCTGCGTACCTGCCGGGCGCGCGCGCCCGTGTTAGGGTAGATGAACCTATGCTACAGCCGCGACGCGCGGCCGGAGCGGGACCGCGCGCGAGACGGGGATGGGCCGCGCACTCATAGTCAATCAGGCGCACGGACAGGCGCGCGCGGAAGGGGCGCCGCCCGCGGCCGCCGGGCGCGTCGCCGGCGTCGCTGCTGCCAGCGCTGCTGCCGGGCCCGGCGCCCAGCTCGGCGGCCGCGCCCTCCAGCAGGTCGGACACGAGCTCGCCCGCGGACGTGCTGGGCTCCAGCTCGCCGGGCGAGAAGCCGCGCTGGCACCCACGCGGCGCGCCCCGCCGCGGCGACGCCCTGTCGCGCGGGCGCCCGCCTAAGGGGCCGTGCGGCCTGGCCGGGGCCTGCCTGCGCTCTCGAAGCAGCCCTGGGCCCACCAGGCAGAGCGCGGGGAGCGCCGCAGCGGGCGCAGGCTGCTGGGCCGGCGCACCCGGCGGGCTCGGGCGACCAGCCGCGCGGCGAGCCGCCCCAGGCGCTGCCGTACGAGCCGCAGCGCGCCGGCGGCGACCCGCCGCGCACCGCGCGGTCGGCCATGGCCACCGCGTGCGCGGCCGCGCGCCCCGGCCGCCCGCCTGACAGCGAGCGCGGCGCCGACGTGTGCAGCAGCATATTCCCGTACTGCGCGGGGGCAGGCGCCGGCTGCAGTGACCGCGGGTGCGAGCGCGTGCGGCGACAGCAGCAGCCATTCAAGGGGCGCGCCTGCAGGTCGTTGTGGCAGAAGCCCAGCAGCGCGCCGGCGCCGCCGCTCAGGGCGGCCTCCAGGGCGTCCACCTGCGCCCCGGGACCCGCATGGCCGTCAGGGCGGCGGGCTGCTGTGCCCGCCAACGCACCCGCGGTGCGGCTGGGTTTCCCCGGAACCCCCGCAGGTGGCTTGCCGGGCAACCCCTTTGCGCTGGCGCCTTCACGCCCTGGCCACAGCACTCTGCCAAGGAACCCTGCCACGGGGCAGCGGCCGGCGGCGGGCGCCCGGGGCCGGGGCAGCCCACAGGCGCGCCTCGCCTCTGAGAGCACGGCGGCGACGCGCAGCTCGGCCAGCTCCGCGGGCGAGTACAGGCCGGCGAGCGCGCGCGCCCAGGCGCGCAGGCGCGGCCAGACGATCGCCGCGCCGGCGGCGGCGCCGGTCGCGGCGGCGAGCTCGCTGAAGTGGAAGCTCGCCATGGCGGCCGCCACGCACAGCGCGACCGGCGGCGCGCGCATCTCCGTCGCGCTTATGCTCTGGTCGAGCAGAAACTCCTCCACGCGCCCGTTGCAGAAGCGCGCCTGCCGCGAGCCCCCCGCGGGTCAGCGCCGCGGCCGCGCCGTGCGCAGCGGGGGGTCGCAGGGCGGCGCGGGCGCGCGCCAGCAGGCGCGGCCCCAGGCCGGCGCGCGCCACCGCCGCGAAGATGCACTGCTCGTCGCTGCGGCTGAACAGCGCGTCGGCCTCGCCAAACACCCGCACCAGCACAAACTGCCGCCCGCGCGCGCCGTGAGCGCGTGCAGTGCATGCAGCTGCATGGGCATGGCGGGCGCGCCGCTTGCTCACCTCGCTGGTGCACAGGTTTTGCACGCGGAAGATGACATTGGTCATTGCCCCGGCTATCTGCACCGTCGACACTGCGTCCGCGTCGACCTGCGCGGGCGCGCGGCAAGTCACAGGTTGTCCGCTGCGGCGAGTCCAGCGGGGGCGCCGGCGGCGTGCCGGGCCGGGCGCTCCAGTCACCTCTTCCCAGCCGCTCAGCTGGCGGAGCAGCGGCAGCAGGGCTTCCGCGGGGTCGCCCTGCGTCAGCTCGCTCACGTCCGCCTCAAAGTCCAGAGGGCGCGGGTCGCCCATGCCCATCGTGGCAAGAACCAGACGCAGGGCGATCCCCCACAGTTAGCCTGGGGAGCGCAGCTCCTGCAGGAGAGCTCCTCAGGCCCTGGAGCAGCCCTGAAGGCCGCGTGAGTGCGTGATTATGCGTAGTACAAGAAACGAAAAACTTACATCCGGGCTGGCCGCCTGCATCGCAAAGTGCCGAGCGGCGCGTGCCAGGCCTTTACAAAAGACGTACCCGCCTGTTTGGGCGCGCCAAACAGGCGGATGTGGGGTGGCGGGAGGGCGGTGGCCCTGACCCGGTACATCGCGGGCTTCTGCTCGCTGACGTGCCTGGCCTTGCTGGGCCTGTCGCTGATGTGCCTGGAGGACGTGCGATCGCACATGCGAACAAGGCCGTCCACTGCCTACAGCCACCCGGCGGACGGCAAGACGGGCATCAGCCGCACGCTGCCCGAGAGCGTGTCCAGCAGCGTGCTCTGCGAGCGGATAGAGCTGCCGTTCGAGTTCTTCAACTCCTCGACCGGGCCATACAACCCCGGGGCCGTGCGGCATCCCGGGACGGGCGAGTGGGTGCTGGTGTTCACGTATGACGAGGCGCGCCCCGCCGCGCCGTGGGCCGAGTCGGGGCAGCAGCAGGCTGGGGGAGGGGCCGGGCGGGCTGCGTGTGCGCATGGCGCGCGCATGTCTGCCAGGCTAACTCGAGCCGCACGCACAGCAGACACCGCTGTGGCCGCGCGCGCCGGCGCAGCGCCCGGCCAGCAGCCCGGGCCGGGGCCGCGCCCGGCCGGCAGCCGGGGCGCAGCTGCGGCCAGCCCGGCGCGGGGCCGCGGCGGGCACCGCTGACGCGCGGGGCCGCGCGCGGCGCAGTGCTGGTACCGCGCCTGCGAGTACGCCAAGACGGGCAAGGACCTGGAGGGCCGGATGCGCTCGCGCCCGCTGCTGCTGCGGCTGGGCACGGGCGCCGCGCCGGACTTCAGCCTGGCGGCCGCCTCGGTGACCGTGCTGGAGCTGGACGCCGGCTTTGACGCGCTGCGCCAGCGCCACGGCGCGGCCGTCTACAAGGCCGCCGACTGGCGGCCGTTTGCGTGGCGGGGCGAGGTCTACCTGGGCCACTGGACGGCGTTCATGCCCATCGAGGAGCGCATGTCCATCTCGCGCCTGGACCTGGACGCGGGCGTCGTGCGCTTCATGTACCGCTTCCACGAGCTCAGGCGCGCGCGCTGCGCACCTGCATGCCCGCGCCGGCCCCAGGCCGCCTGCGGCGCCTCTGACGGCGCGGGCGCCGGCGGCGCAGCGAGGAGATTGAGGCCTCGCAGCACGTGCCCGCGCTGGAGCACCGGCGCAGCTACTTTGTGCGGAGGCCGCCGCCGGGCTTCAAGCGCGAGAAGAACTGGGGCTTCATCGCGGAGGGCGACGCACTGCTGGTGTACTATGCGCTGCTGCCCTGCACGGTCGTGCTGCAGTTCAACCCGGCCGTCCCGGGCGGCCTGGTCCTGCGCTCGCGCGCCTGCTACGACCAGCACGCGGCCGGCATCGCGCGCTCCACCGGTGCGGCGCCGCCGCACGCAAGCATGCTCCGTCCCAACTGTGGCTGCACGCATGTCGTGCCACACCCGCCGACGTCAGGCTGCATGCTCGCACGTTGCATGGGAGCGCAGCACGCTTGGGCGCGCCGTGCCTGCAGCATGGCGACCAGCCCGCCGCTCACCGCGGCGCCGCGCAGGCCTGGACATGGCCGCGTACGAGATGCACACCAGCGGGCACCCGGTGCCGTGGGACGTGGAGGGCGGCGCGGACCACCGCGAGCTGGTCAGCATGCTGCACGTGCGGCACGGCGACTACGCGCACTGGGCCGTGCGCATCGACCGCGCCACGCGGCGCATCACGCACATCTCCGCCGGGCCCGTCGTCAAATCGGTGGACTTCCGCAACGAGGTGCGCCGCCACTGGGCGGCCGCGGCAGCGCTCTGACGCTGTCTGCATGCGTGACAGCACCGCGCGGCCGCGCAGGGCTTCCTGCCGTCGGCGCTGGTGGTGAGCTCGTTCGCCGTGGTTGACCTCGAGCGGCGCGGCGGCAATGGGACCGAGCGTGCGCTGCAGGTGCGGCGCCGCCGCCCGCTCGGCCTGCAGCGAGCTGGCGCTTTGCTGCATCAGCACCTCGCAGCGCGGCCCTGATCACGTGGCGCCGCCAGGTGCTCTACGGCGAGGGCGACCGCTTCGGCTGCGTGCTGGACGTCCCCGTCGAGCGCATCGTCTGGTGCGCGGCGGGCGGCCCCGGTCCCGCGCCCGGCCCCGCCCGCACGCCCGGGCTGAGCGCCGGGCGCCCGCGGCGCGCCCAGGCATGCGGTGGAGGCGTCCAGGGCGGAGTGGGTGGCCACGATGATGGAGCAGCGCGAGACGACCATCACCATCAAGGAGGAGACCACCTATTACGACCTGCCGGAGGCCACCGCATGAGGCGCCCTGCCCTGAGCCTGCCGGAGGTCACTGCGTGAGGCGCGGCGCCCCGGCACGCGCTGCGGCGAAGGGGCGCCGCGGGGCGGCGCGCTCGTGCGCGCGCTGCCGCGAAGTATGCCAGAGGTAGCGAAGTATGCCATAAGTATGTCCTGTGCGCCTGCCGCGCCGTCCCTGCCACCGCTGCGCGCCACGACAGCCTGGCAGGGGGGCGCCCGGGCGGGCGCTGGGACGTCGTTGGGAAGCGGAAATTGTTTGCCCCATGTATTCAACTGGTTACACGCTGCATGGCAGGAGCGGGGGCGCTATATAGCACGCCGGCCATAGCCCCGCATTATGTCAGTATAGCGTTTGCTGCCTGCAGCGCTGAGTCTCTTGCTAGGTCAGACACCTCTTGCGCCTCACCACTATACACTCAAGTCCAAGCTGTGAGAGTCGGACAGCTATAAGCGCACGCTGCCACCACAGGCTGGCAGAGCAGCGTGTAGTGGCTCGCGATGCTGCGGCCTTTGCACGGCTCGCAAAAATATAAAGAAGAGGCCGCGGCCGCAGGCCGGGCACGAATGTTAAGGAAGGGGCGCAGCCTGTTGTCCGCACTGCCCTAGGGAGCGATGAAACTCCCGACAGCCCCGCACCGCGCCCGCCGGCCCCGCGCCGCGCTCACAGCTGCCACCACTTGCGGCCGGCCTCGCGGTCGCGCAGCTCCTTGGCCATGGCCTCAAAGCCCAGCGCGTCGGTCTGCATCTGCTCCGTGCGGCCCTGCAGGCTGCGCAGCCGCTCGCCGCGCTGCTCCAGGCGCGAGCGCGTCTCCTCCAGGCCCGCGCCCAGCGCGTCCGCCCTGCGCGCGGCCGCGCGTCAGGCGGCCGGCCGCCATGCGAGCCCCAGTTGCCGCTCGTGGCGGCAGCGCCTACGGCCCCGCTGAGCACAGCCCCGAGAGGCTCCAGGCGCTCGCGCGGCCGCGCGGCCGCGGCGGGCGCGCCTGCGCGTCGTGCCGCGCCCGTACGCAGCCTTGATCTCGTCGGCGGTGCGCACGCCCGGCAGGCCGCCGCCCGCGCCCGTGTTGCGGCCGCCAAACAGCTGTGCGCGCGATATCTCGCCCAGGCCCAGCGTCATCGCGCCGCGCGCCCGCGCCAGCCGCTGCGGCGCCGCCACGTCCAGGTCGTCGCTGGCGCGCAGGCCTGCGGGCGCCAGGGTTAGGTTTAAAGTAAGCAGGAGCGGGGCCGCACAGGCCCGAGGCACAGACGAGGCTGTGCGCTGGTCGGAGCATGCACGCCGCTAAGCGCGCGCCCGGCCCCGCGCACGCACGCACAAGCGGCCGCGGTGCAGACGGGCGCGGCGCGGAGCGCTCCGCAAGCATGTCGGCGGGCGCGCGCCCTGGGGCGGCCTGGCCCGGCGCGCAGGCAGCAGCGTCTGCGGCAGGTCGGCGGGCTCCTCGTCGTCCTCATCGCCGCCGCCGTCGGCGGCGGGCTCGTCGGCGCGCTGGCCGCCGCCGCTGCCCGCCGCCTCCGCCCTGCACCCCCGGCCCAGCGCCCTCGTCACGGACAGGCGTCACAGGTCACAGGTCCTAGCCGGCTGCCCTCGCATGTGCGGTGCGGGCTGTTACAAAGAGGATTGGATCTTGATGTCACACCACGCGCTGCACGCACTGCAGCTGTGACGGTCAGCCTGCGGCGCACTGCTGCGGCCGTCCGGGGCGCACCCAGGCGGCGGCGGCGGCGGCGGCGGCGGCGGCGGCGGCGGCGGGCTGGCGGGCGAGTCTGGGGGCGCGGGCGAGCCCGCGCCCGAGAACAGCACAGACAGGGGCACCGGCCGGCGCGCGCCGCCGCCGGCCGTGAACGGGTTGCGCGCCGCCAGCAGGTCCTTGCCGAAGCGGTCCAGGCCCTGCACGCGGGCGCGCCGCTCAGCCCGCGCGCCGCGCCGCGCCGGCGCCCGCCCGCCGCGAGACAGGCGCCCCCAGTCCTTGATTCAAAAACAGAGCCAGGCGCAGGGGCGGGGCGGCGAGCGCGCGCGCCTGGTTCAGGCTGCGCAGCTCCTTATTGGTGTCGTCCACGACGCGCGTGGCGGCCTTCTGCACCTGCGTCATGAAGCCGCCAAAGCCGGACGCGGGCCCGCGCTCGCCCCTGCTCAGCTCGCCTGTGCGCGCGCACGCAGAGCGCCGTCGGCCGGGCCGGCCCGCGCGCGGTCAGCGCAGCGACCGCCGGGCGCGGGAGAGCGGGGCGGGCGCCTGCTGTCCCAAGACACGCGCAGGGCATGGGCATGCGCAGCGCGCCCGCGAGCGGTCGGGGGGGCGCGCCTGACGAGCGCGGCGGCGCCGTCGGCGGCGCAGCCTCGGACGGCTCGGGTCGCACGCCGGCGGCCGCGCGCGCGGCGACGGCCAGGTCCCAGTCGTAGAGCGCGGTCGGGCGCGCGGGCCGCGGCTGCGAGCGCACCAGGCCGATGCGCGCCAGCTCCCCGCTGCGGCCCACCTGCGCGGCGCCGCCGGCGCTCGGCGCCGGCCGGCGGGGCCCGGCCAGCTGCGACCGGGCGCGGTGCGCGCTGGCCTGTCCGCCCCGCCAGAACAACCTGCTGTCCTGCCAAGGGCCACAGGCATGCGCGGCGCCCGCTGCGCAGGCTGGTGCGGGCACCGAGAGCGTCGGGCTGGCTGCACGCCCCGGGGTTGGGCGGCGCCGCGGCGGCGCCGGCGGGCGCGGCGGGGCGCGCCAGGGCCAGCTGGCCGTCGGGCGAGAGCGAGACCAGGCGCGGCAGCAGGCCCAGGCCGTGCGGGTCGGCCGGCAGCGGCAGCGCGAAGCCCAGCACCGCCGCCACCGGCCGCTCCAGCAGCGCCTCCAGGCCCGGCAGCGCATACACCTGCGCGGCCGCCCGGCGCGGCGGCGTCGGCGCCGCCCTGGATAGCGTACTTTAAACCTACCCTATCCTGCACGCATTGGCCAAGCCTGGCGCGCCGGGCCTGCCGGGCGGGGCGAGCGCGGCGGGGCGGGCGCGGCGGGGCGGCGCGGCGGGGCGCGCCGTGATCTTGCCGCTCATGGACAGGCAGGCGAGCGCGGGCCCCTCGGGCGTGGCGAAGGGCGCGGCAAAGTCCAGCGCGTCCTCCAAAAATAATTTCTGCAGCGTCGTGCGGTCGCCCGCGCGCACGCCGTCCGCTGGGTAGACGCGCAGGTGGCTGCGGCTCGCCTGCGCACGCGCGGCCAGCTTGTCAAAAGCGTCAGGGTCATTCCGCGGGGCTGTGGCCGCGGCAGCGCGGACGCCGGGGCCTCCCGGCAGGGCAGCGGGCACGGGCTGGGCCGGCGCGCATCTGCGCGCCGCGCGCGGCGCCCGCGCACACATAGGCGCCCTGTGTGTCCACCCGCCGGCGCGCATGTGTCCGACAGGGGCGGGCGCGGGCGGCACCAGCACGAGGTACGCGGCGGCCGGCGTGGGCGGCACGTGCAGGCTGGCGGCTGGCGGCAGCTTGTCCGGCGCGGCGCTCGGGTCGGTCGCGTGCGGCTGCGCCTCCGCGCCCGGCGCTTGGCCTGCACGCGCGCGGACCAGGCTGGCACCGCGGCGCCGGGGCGGCAGCGTCAGCGCACCGGCAGGCAGGGCCTGCATCCCGCGGGGGCGGCGCACCATTGGCAGCTGCGCCCGCGCGCGCGGCGGCCGGCGGCAGCGTGCCGAGCGATTCAGAGCCCCGACGCGCCCAGCGGCCCATGCCCGCCTGCACAGCCTGCGCAGCGTGTGGTGAGCGGCGGGCGGGCGGGCGGCCGGCGCGGCGGTGCATGCACGCGCGTGGCTCAGACAGCGCGCGCGGGCCGGGCCGGGCGCGCACCGCGGGCAGGCGCGGCGAGGCGGCCGGCGCGCCGTTGTCGGCGGCGTGCTCGCCGGCGCGCTTCGCGCGGCCCATGAGCAGGCCGAAGCCCTTGCGCGTGCGCGCGGGCGCCTGCGCCTCGGCCGCCGCCACCGCCGCCGCCAGCAGCTCGCCCTCGTCCTCATCGCCCGACGACACGCCGCGCACGCGCGCCGCCGGCGGCGCGCCTGCGCGCCCTCCCATGCGCGCGTGTGCCCCGGCTCGCAGCAGAGCCCCCGGAGGCGCGCACGGCCGCGGGGGCGCGCATCTGCGGGACCTAGCGGGCTTGCGGCGCGCACCGCCGGCGGGCTGGGGCAGGCTGGGCGAGGCGGGCAGGGCGGGCTGGACGGGCGGCAGCGGCCCGGAGTGCGCGCGAGCGGCGAAGGCGCCCGCCGCCAGCGCCGCGGCCGGGCCTGCGGGGGCGCCCGCCGGGCCGGGCGGCGAGTCGCCCGCGCCGTCCGCCAGGGCGGCCGCCTCGGCGCCGGCCGCGGCGTCGTCTGCGCGCGGCGGGCCCGCCACGTCAGCGCACAGCGAGCTGGCTTTTACGCCTGGGCTTTGGCCAAACAGAGGGCGCTGCATGACACCCGGCCGCGGCCTCCGACAGCGGTGGCACTCATGCAGCGGTCGGCCCGCCAGCGCGCGCGCACCCGGCGAGCCGCGCGCCCAGGGCAGCGGCAGCGGCGCGGCCGGCGGCGGCAGCGGCTTGCCGGCGGCGTCCAGCGCGAGCAGCGCGACCGCCGAGTCGGCCGTGCGCGGGCGCAGCCACGCGTCGCGCCCCAGCGGCTCACCGCTGCCGGCCTCCAGCACGGTCAGGCTGCAGTCGGCGGCGGCCACGTAGAGTGCCAGCCGGCCCTCGCCGCCCGGCGCCTCGCCCGCGCCGCGCCGCTCGGCCAGGCGCTCGGCCAGGCCGCGCGCGGGCGCGCCCGCCGCCGCGAACGCGAGCGCCGCGATCGGCTGGTCCGCCAGCTGCCGCGCATGGCGCACGGCCGCCTGCGCGGCGCATTGCCTGAGTCAGCCGCGCCCGGCGCTGCGCGGCAGCACGAGCGCCGCGGGGGGCGGGGCCGGACCCGGCGCAGGTCGACGACGGACAGGCGCCCGCTCTCGTCGCCGAGCGCGAGCAGGCCGGCGGCGGTGGCCAGCGCCAGCGCGCCGACGCTGGCCGCGTGCAGGCTCAGGTGCAGCACGCACTGGAAGCCGGCCGGCTGCCAGGCGGTCGCGCGCTCGGCCGCCCTGCGCGCGCGCGCGGCCCGCCTCGCCCAGGCCCCGCGGGCCGGCGCGGGCAGGTTCTGCCGACGCCGTGCATACGCCGCAGATGCGGCCGCAATCACACCAACCAGTAGCCAATTTAAAAAGTGTGATGAGAGAACAGTCACGCCTGTTGGCGCGGCCGGCGGCGGCACGGGGGGGCGGCGCGCGCACCCGCGGCCCGCGAGGTGCGCGCATGCGACGTCGCGCGCCGCGCCGCTGTGCAGGTACACGCGCACGTCGCCCTTCTCGTGCGCGACCGCCAGCACGCCCGCCGTGGGGCACGCCTGCGCGCGCGCGCGCCGCCTGGGCGCGGGCCAGCCGGCCGGCGGCGGGCGCCGGAGCGCGGCGGGCGGCCGGAGCGCGAGCCTGCATGTTGGTGCGAGCCAGCGGGCGAGGTGGGGACGGCAGGACGGGGGCGCGCCTCCACCGCGCAGACGGCGCGCAGCTTGCCGCCCGCGCCGCCCGAGTCGAAGGGCACGGTGGCCAGCAGGCGCGGCACGTTGGCGGCCAGGTCCCAGGCGCGCACGCGTCCGTCGCGGTGCGCGCTCAGCCAGGCCGTGCCGCCAGGGCCGGCGTCCGCCGCGTCCGGCGCGCGGCCGCCGCCCAGCACCCAGTGCCAGCGCGGCGTGCCGGCGTGGCCGCCGGCGCCGGCGCCGGCGGCCGCGCGCGCCGCGCGCAGCGCGCCGAGCGTCAGCGCGGGCGCCTCCGCGCCGGGCGCGCCCTGGCGCGCCCCGCGCGCCTCTCAGTGCGCGCCTCCGCGCCGTACGGCGCCGGGCCCGCGGCGCGCGGCGCGCGCGTCGCTGGGGCAGGGTGGCACAGCGTTAGGTTACGAGGTTAGCGGTAGCAGTCCCTATGACAGGGCGGCCGGGGTCGCGGGTCGCACGGGGCCCAGGAAGCGCGCGGCGGTGGCCGGCGGCAGGCCCTGGAACGCCAGCGTCAGCGGCGCCGGCTGCAGCGTCTCCAGGTCGTGCACCATCAACTGGCCGCCCTCGGTCAGCACCAGCGCAGCCGCGGGCGCGGCGCTGCGGCCCAGCGCGCCCTCGCCGGGCACCAGCGCCGCGCCGGCCACCGCGCCAAACCAGGCCAGCGCCTGCGGGTCGCCGCCGCCCTGCGCGCGGCGCGCCGCGCCTCGGCGGTGCGCCCGCTCAACCCGCGCCGCGGCCCGAGCAGGCCGCGGCCGAGTGGGGGCGGGCTGGGCAGGGCATCGGGCCACGTCACGGGTCCTGGGCATGGCAGGGCTCTCATCCAACCTTGAAAACACTGCAACCTTCCAAACTCCGACCGCCTGCACCTAGGCACTCTGGTCACGCCGCGGGGCGGCAGCGCCGCGGGGCGCGCCAGCTCGGCCGGCAGCAGCGGCAGCAGCGTGAGCAGGCCCGGCTGCTCGGGGTGCTGGCCGCCGGCGACCAGCACGCTGCTGAAGCCGGCCGCGCGCCCGGGCGGCACCCAGGTCAGGCGCTCCACCGGCGCCGCCTGCACGCCCTCCGGCGCCAGGTACAGCGCGACCAGCGCCTCCGCCTCCGCCGGCTCGGCCGGCGCCGCGCCTGCGCGCCCGCCGCGGCCGCGTGTCAGCTCCTGCACTCGGGCCGCGCGGCGCACGCGCCGCCGCGCGCCCCGCGCCGGTTGAGCAGCCGCACGTGACAGGTCCGGCACTCGCTGGCCCACTCAGCCACTCTATCTAGTATCTGAGTTATCGGATCAAAGCAGACAGTCGCGCCGCGAGCCGCGCTCCACAAACCTGTCCCCGAGCACGATGCTGGAGCGCAGGCAGCGCCAGGCGCGCGCACCCAGCACGGCCGCGGGCACGCTCCACACGCGCACGGCGCCGCTGGCGTGGCCGGTCGCAAAGCACTCGCCACGTGCGCCCACCCAGGCGGCGGCCGTGGCCGCATCCGCGGCGGCGCCCGCATCGTCCGCGCCCTCGGCGTGCCCCGTCGCGGTGACCACCACGCATTGGCACCTGCGCGGCGCGCCGCGGCGTCGGGGGCTGCTGGACAAGGTAGCGCGGCTACCGCTATGTGCTGCACTGATGCTGCACTGACCGCGACTCCAATCAGCGCGCGGGGCCGGGCCGCACCGCAGGTCCCACACGAGCGCGGGCGACGCCTGGTGGACGACGATCAGGCGGCGCTGTGCGCCCGCGACCAGCGCGGCCAGCGCCACCACGGGCCCCGCCGCGCCCGGCAGCTCCTCCGCCGCCACTGCGCGCCGCGCGCGGCAGCGGGTGAGCGCGGGCGGCGCGCCGGCCGGCCGGCTTGAACCTGAGCTCCAGGCAGCGCGCCAGAGAGAGAAACGAGAGAGCAAGAAATCGCGCGGTGCGCGGGCGCGCACGCTGGTAGGGCTGCAGGCTGAGCGAGGTGGCCTCGCGCGCGGCGTCGGCGGGCGCGCCGGACGCGTCCAGCAGCGCGGCCACGCGCAGGCCGCCCGACGCGCAGCCCAGGACCACGTAGGGCTCCGGCAGCAGCGCGGCCGCGGCGGTCACCTTGTCGTCCGCGCAGGCCAGGCTGTCCAGCAGGCCGCCCGCGTGCACGCCCCACAGCTGCACGTCGCCGTCCTGCGCCGCCCGCCCGCGGCGCTGGCACGACAGCACTTTGGCGAAACACGCGGACACGCGCACGCCCCACAGCAGCGTGCGCGAGCTTCCCGCTGGGTCACACCCTGGCCAAGTTGTCCTCTGGGACAGTGCGGGACAAGCTGCGGGCGTGTGCAGCCGTGGCAGAGCAGTGTGGGCGCGGGGCCGCGCCTGCGTCACGCGCAGGATCGCGCCGAGCTCGTCGAGGAACTGCAGGTGGCGCGTCGCGCACTGCGCCGGGCTCCTGAACGTGGCCTCCACGCCGTCGCAGCCAAACACCTTGACGCGGCCGTCCTGGGTCGCGACCTGGGCCCGCGGCCGGGCTGTCAGCGGGCGGCCCCACGGGTGGAAGTTTTTCCTTGGGAGGGCGCAGGCACGCCGCCGGGCACCCCCGGGGGGTGGGGGCGCTCACCGCGAGCAGGCGCTGCACAGGGTCGTAGCACAGGCTGTCGGCGTGCTCGGGGACCCCGGCGTGGCCAAACCACTGGGGGTCGAGCGCCGTGGCATCGCCCCCAACGTCCGCAGCAACCATCCTGGCGCCTTGCAGGCCGAGCTGCGGTGCGGGCGGCGCGCCGTCGCTGGGCAACACCGGCGCGGGGCGGGCAGCGGGGCCCCAATGCGGAACTTTGCGGTCACGGGCCACCCGCCGCGCGCTCCATGCCGCAGGCTGGGGCCCCTGCTCTCCGACCACCGACTGTGCAGAGGCAGGGGCTATGCACGAGCTTGCTCACTCGCGCGTGCGGGGCTGGGAGGGCGGGCGCGCGCTGCGAGCAAGCACTCATCTCCGGCAGACGCAGGAACCGCACTGCGTCTCTGCGCCGGTGCGCGCTTTCGCCTTCCCGCCCCTATGTGGCTGTTGGCCTTCCCAGCTGAGTCTGCGAGGAATTCATCTGCGAGGGTATTGATTAATAACCCTTGTGCTGCACTGTGTTACTTGCAAATTAGCAAGTGAGCTAGCACTTGCAAATTACTTGCACTGAGTGCACTGAGGAGCCTGCTTTTCAAGGAGCTTTGACACGCAGCTGTGCGCCAGGTTGGTACGCACGGACCACTTCAAAAGAGCCTCAAAGAGGCAGACCACCAAGCTGCCGCATGCACAGGCCTCGCCGGCAAGGCAGGCGCACGCAGCGCTTGACTGCAGACCCGTGTGCCGCGGGCCACAGCCGCGCACAGTGCGCGGACGGCGCGCGCTGCACGCGTCTCGCACGCAGGCCTTCAAGCACTCTGACAGACCCAAAACTGCACTGTTCTGTTCACTGGCGCACACGGGCAGGGCAGTTTCGCAGCTGGGCCCCAACGTGGTTATACATGCCCGCGCGCCGGCCGGCGAGCTCGTGCGCCGGCGCCGCGCACCCCTCACGCAAGCTGTGCACCCTACACCTAATACAGGGACGTCGCACGGTGCGACTCGCACCCTCCCCGGGAGCCGCGGCGGCCCAATGAGACCCGGGACACGCCGCGCGACCCCAGCAGGCCGGCCCCCGGCCCAACCCCCGGCCCTGGGGCCTCACTCGAAGTAGGCGAGCGAGGGCGCGTTGGGCGGGCGCCCGCGCGGCGGTGTTGGCGGGCGCTCCTCGTTGACGGCGGCCATCCAGGTGTCGGTGCGCGGGTGCGGCGTGGGCGGCTCCTCCTCCTCGCCGTCGTCCTCGCAGTCCACGAGCGCCTTGGGCGTGCGCGGCGTGCTGGGCGGCAGCGGGTGGATGAGCTTGGGCACCATGACCAGGTCGCGGCCCAGCACCAGGATCGCGCCCGCGTTGTTCGCCGTGCCGCAGTAGTTGGTCGCCGAGAACAGCGTGATCAGGTGGCCCTGCGCGAAGCGCTCGAAGCCGTCCATGACGCACTCGTGCGCGCGCACGATCATCTGCAGGCCGTTGGTCTGCGCGCGCGCGCGCGCCGCGTCAGCGCGCCGCCGCGGCCCTGCGTCCCAGCCCGCCACGTGCGGCGCGGCAGCCCCCACCAGCACCAGGACCGCAGGACAACCCCCCGACACTCAGCACAAAGGCCTTGCACGGGTGCACCAGCGCGCAGACGCCCCGCCCGGCCGCAGCCCTAGCGTCCCAGCCCGCCGCGCCCGCCGTGCGCGGCAAGGCGGCCTCCCTGGGCACCAGTGCCCGCAGGAGCCAACCCGCGACACTCAGCACAGAGGCCGTGCATGCATGCACCAGCACGCAGCGACCCCGCCCGGCGCCGGCCCAGCCGCGCGCCTTGCAGAACTCCGTGACACGGTCCGGCCCGAACGTGACGAGGCCGGGCCCGCGCGGCGAGGGCTGCACGCCCTCCACGCCGTCGTTGGTGGTGGGGTCGCTCCAGAGCAGGTCCATGAGCACCACGCCGCCGTCCTCCATCGTCAGCGGCCGCTGCAGCGCGTCGATCTGCTCCACGCGGCTGATGGAGCGCCCGATGCCTGCGCGCGCGGCGCGCCGCGGTTCACCGCGCCCGCCGACAGGCGCCTGCTGCGACGGCGCGCGCGGCAGCGCCGGCACAGCCGCACGGGCGCGTGGGCGCACCGCCGTGCATGCACACGATGCGGTCCTCGATGAGCGCGGCCAGCGGCAGCCAGTTGAACAGCGAGTTGAGCCGCGTCCAGGCCCAGATGCCGTGCGGGTCGCCCAGCCGCTCGATGCACTCTATCCGGAAGCCGAACAGCGCATTGATGTCGGACGCCTGCGCCGCCCGACGGGCCGCCGCGCATCAGCCCCGCGCGCCAGACGCCTGCCATGCGCGCGGCGAGCAAAAGCGGGGCAGCGGCCGGCGCACCTCGTGGTTGCCGCGGATGAGGTGCACGGAGCGCGGGTGCTCGATCTTCAGCGCCAGCAGCAGGCACATGGTCTCCAGCGAGTGCGCGCCGCGGTCCACGTAGTCGCCCAAGAACAGGTAGTCGATGTAGGTGATGTCGCCGGCCGTGGAGGGCGTGCCGTACTCCTCGAACAGGCGCATCAGGTCGCCAAACTGTCCGTGCAGGTCGCCGAAGATCTTCACCGGCGCTGCGCGCACGCGCGCGGCCGCCGCGTCGGGCGCGCTTGCATAGCCGCTGCTCATGTTGCGCATTGCACCATCGTGGGCCCCGTCGCTGGTCGCCAGACTTGTCAAAGCGCTCGGCGCCCCCGGCGGTGGCGGGCAGTGCAAGTGGCAACCCCGCCTGAATGGCGGCTGCGCCAGCCGGGGGCGGTCGGCAGCCAGAGACACTGCGCGGCCGGTCGGCTCGCTTGCCGAGGCCGCGCCGGCGGCGGGCGGGCCGCACCGCGCAGCCGCAGCACGGACGGCTCGTCGCGGAAGATGCGCTCCGCGTCGTCGCACAGCGCGTTGATCTGCTCCGCGTCCAGCGCAAACGCGCGGTCCTCCGGCGGCTTCCACTGCCGCGGGTTGAGCAGCTCGCGCAGCACCAGCTGCGCGCGCGGCGCGGCCTTAGCGGTCTGCCGCGGCTGCGTAGGGGGCCAGCGGGGCGGCGCGGCCGGGCGCGCCTTGTGCACGGAGCCCTGGTCCATGCTGGGGCGCTCAAACAGCGGCGAGCGCGGCGGCTTGGACGCGGACTCGGCGCCCATGCTGACGCGGCGGCCCTCGTTCTCGAACTGGTCGATGCTGAGCTGGCGCACCAGGCCGCGCAGGCTGCCGGTGGCCTCCTGCGCGACCACGACCGCGCGGTGGTACAGCCGCACGTCCGGCGTCGGCGGCGTACGCGCGGCGGCGCCGCGCCCCGCGCCGCGCTGCGCCAGCGTCAGGCTGCCCGGCGAGCCCGAGCGGGCGCCCGGGCTGCCGGCCCCCGCGCGCGCGCCGCCCCTGGCGCCGCCGGCAATCCTCGGTCACGCCCGCCGATGCAGGGCACGGCCAGAGATGTCACCACGCAGGATAGCCTGAGCCGCGCGACTGGGCCGCGCCGGGCGCCGCACCGCGCGCTGTCCAGGTCCTCGTCCAGGCAGCGCAGGTCCTCGACGGCGCCCACGCGTCGCACGCCCAGCGCGGCCGCCGCCGCCGCCTCCTCCGCCGACGCCGCCGCCAGCATCTCCGCCGCCGCGGCCGTCCCGTGCGCCGCATCCAGCCACGCGCGCCTGCGCGCCGCCGCCGCACGCCGCTCGGGCCGCCGGCGGGCCATGGTTACAGCGCGGCGGGTGGGTCGCCGGCGCACGCACCAGGCCTGCGAGCGCGGGTCACAGACGGACAGCTCCGCGCCGGACGAGTCGTCGGCCAGCAGGAAGTCGTCCAGCAGCGCGCTGCCGCGCAGGCCGCCGTACACAAACACGTATGGCCCCACCGCCGCCACCGCGTGTCGGCACCTGCGGCGCGGTCCCCGCTGAGGCCGCTGCTCCCCCATGCACGGCAGAGCGCTCCTCGGAGACTTGCGAAGGTGCGCGCACACCGCCGCGCCCACTCGTGGCTGTCGGCCGCGTCGGCCGCGCCGGCCGCGGCGGGCGCCTGCGTGCACCAGACGCCCGCCGCCGTGTCCAGCACGACGACCGGCGCCGCGTCGTCCACCATGCGCCCGCCGCCGACCGCGCCGCCGGAGATGTGCAGCCGCGCGTTGACGAACACCGCGCCGTGCTGGTACCGCGCGGTCGGCATCACGCCTGCGCGCGCCGCAGAGCCGCCCATTGCGCCGGCCGGCGGGGCTCCGCTGGCTGCCGGCTGCGGGCACTTGCATGGCGGCGGGCGGGCGAGCGCGGGCGGCACCCGGCGCGGCGGCCCACTCCCAGCGCCCGTCACGGTGCCGCGCGAGCCCGTACGCGTCGCCGAGCGGCACGCCGTCCGCGTCGCGCCCGCCGCACAACAGCAGCAGCCCGTCCGAGCGCGCCGCCGCGGTCGCGTACATCCTGCGGCGCGCAGCTCGATTCTACGGGCCGCGCGGAAGGCGGCCGCCCCCAGGTCGCACACGCGAGGTGGCGGGCGCACCGCGGCGAGGGCGTCTCGCCGGCGTCGGAGATGCGCTTCCACTGGTAGGGCTTGTCGGAGGTGTCCAGCGCCCACGCGTCGGCCAGCGTCTGCTTGCCGTCGTTGCCGCCGAGCGCCACCAGGAAGCGGTTGGCGACCAGCGCGAGCGTGTGCGCGTACCGCGCGCTCGGGCCCGCGCCCTGCACCATCACCCTGCGCGCGCGCCGCGCTCGGGCGCGCCGCCCCGCCGGGCGGCCGGGCTTGCGGCCCGGGAGGGGCGGGCGCGGGCGGGGCGCGCCTGTGCCAGCGCGGGCGCTCAAAGTCGGTGAAGTCCAGCACGTGCAGGTCCTCCGAGGCCAGCCCCGCCGGCCCTATCCCGCCCTGCGCGCAGCAGGGCCTGCTGCACGTCAGCGCATGCGGCTTGCGCGGCGGGCGGGGGCGGGCGGCCAGCGGCGCGCGCGCCTGCACGACCACCATGCTGCCCACCGCGGCCGCCGCGTGCGCCGCGCGCGGCGAGGGCGGCTCGCCCTGGGGCGCCATGCGCTCCCACTTGCCGCTGCGCACGTCCATGATGTGCACGTCGCTCGTCGCGCCGGCCAGCCTGATGCCTGCGCGGGCAGCGGCGGCAGCGCGCTTGGGTCTTGCGCGGTGGTCGCCGGCGCGCGCGCGCCTCTGACTGGACTGCACGGCGTGCATGCGCTGCTGGTCCTGACAAGCTCGCGCTCGCGGCAACGGCGCCCCGCCCCGCGCTGCGCCGCACCTGTGCCTGACGGGGGGCCCGGCGAGGCCGGAGGCCCGCCGTCGGTGCGCTGGGTGCCCTCCAGCGCGGTCGCCCCGCCTGCGCATCGCATGCGCTGCTGCAGTCTTCCGGACGCGGGCGCTCGCGCGCCGAGGTGCTGCACGCAGTGAGAGCGGGCATTGCTGTTGCGCAGGGCGCGCACCAAACAGGATCAGCTTTGACGACGCGTGGTCGCCCTCCGGGCCAGTAATTGCGGTCAGCGTGTGCCCGCAGCGCGGCCCCGGCGCGTCCCCGTGAATCGGAAACGGCCTGGGCCGCGGGGCGGGCGCGGGGCTGCCCTCCATCACGAGCCAGAGCCAGGGCAGTCAAAGCAGGGCCAGCCTGGGTCGGGACCTCCGCACCATCGCGGGCAGGCAGGTGCTCAGGCTGCTGGGGGGGGCCCTGGAGTGCACCGCTCTTGAATTGCTGGGTGGGACTCTGGACGGGAACGTTACTCCACGCTACCACGGCCACCGCCGCCCTGCGGCCCGCTTGTTCCTCTCGGTGGAGCAGTGCGCCTGCTTGACAAGGTCCGGTGCACAGGCTGTCCCAGTCAGCCATCACATTAAGCACAAGGGTGCAGCGAGGCGCGCAGCTGCGCAGCTTCGCGGCCATCACCCATCTTGCAATATTGCTTTCGGGGCGCGCGACGAGCGATGTCCGACGGCGAGGCGGAGGACAGCGGGGGCCCCCGCAACATAGAGGTGTTTCTGCGGCTGCGTCCCGTCGCGGCTCCTGCGCCCGATATCGCAGTGGACGCCGCGCAGAGCCGCGTGAGCTTCACCGTCCAGCGCGACGCGGCCTCCGGGCGCGCCGGCCGCCTCTTGGTAGGCACCGAGCCCTGGGCGGTGCGCTATGCGCGCACACTGAAGGGCCGCGCGGTGCAGGTACGTGAACAACCAGCGCGAGCAGTTTAGCTTCTTGTTCAGCGGCGTGCTGCAGGCGGAGGCCAAGCAGGAAGAGGCGCGCGCGGCGGGCCGAACGCGGCGGGCGCCTGCGCTCACCCGCCGCTGTAACTCCACCCAACGCTGCGTGCCAGTGACCTGCGGCGCGCCGCCTCGGTAGAGCGTTGCCCTTGATGGAAGTGACGAGCTTGTCACGGCCCAGGTGTTCGAGCGCGTGGCGCATGACGTCGTGCTGGGCGCGCTGAATGGCGTCAACGGCACCGTCTTCGCGTACGGGCAGACCGGTGCGCCCCGGCCCGGGGCGCTTGGTCGGCCCCGCGGGCGCCTTGACGGCCCTCGCGCACGGCGCTCAAGCACTCGCATGCGCCCCAGGCTCCGGCAAGACGTTCACAGTGACGGGCGGGCCGGAGCGCTATGTGGACCGGGGCCTCATCCCGCGCGCAATCTCCCTGGTCTTCAGCCACATTGCCGGCCGCACGGACGCCTCCTACACCGTGCGCCCGCCGGGGCGGCCCTGCCGAGTGCGCCGGGTTTCCAGCGGCGGAGCAGGCCCGCCCGCGCAGGTGCACGTGGCGTACCTGGAGATCTACAACGAGGTCGCGTACGACCTGCTGGACGCGGGCCGCGAGGCGCGCGCGCTGGAGGACCTGCCGCGCGTGGCGGTGCGCGCAGACGACGCGGGCGCCGTGCGCCTGGGCAACCTGTCGGTGCACCGCGTCGCGAGCGAGGAGGAGGCGCTCAACCTGGCGCGCCGAACCCCGCGCGCGCACCTCTACCTGGGGGCGCTGGCTGCTTCCTGGTGTCATTCCGGAGCTGAGCCAGCGGCCGCCGGGCGTGCGAGCGGCGGCGCGCGCGCGCGCAGCTGTTCCTGGGCGACACCAACCGCACCATCGCCGAGACGCCCATGAACCTGGCGTCCTCGCGCTCGCACTGCATCTTCACCATCCACACCGAGGCGCGCGAGGTGCGCGGCGCGCCGGCCGCGCCCGCCCCGCCCACTCATATGGGCGCCGCGGCGCGACCAAGCTAGGGTAGGGTAGGATTCCCCTACTCCAGTGCGCGGCTGCCCCGCCCGGCAGGCCGGCCAGGACGTCATCCGGCGCTCCAAGCTGGCGCTGGTGGACCTGGCCGGCTCGGAGCGCGTGCTGCGCTCGGGCATCGAGGGCGCCACGCTGCGCGAGGCCCGGCACATCAACCTGTCGCTGCACTTCCTGGAGCAGGTCATGGTGGCGCTGCAGGCGCGCGCCGTCACCAGGGATAGGGTAGGGTACCACCGGCGACGCGCGCAGCAGCGAGCTCACATGGAGGGCGCGGCCGCGCGCGCGCAGGAGCGCAGCCAGGGCACGCTGCGGCGGCACGTGCCGTACCGCAACTCGGTCATGACGACCATCTTGCGCGACAGCCTGGGCGGTGCGCGGCCCGGCCGGCCGCGGCCCGGCTGCACCGCCCCCTCGCGCGCTGACCCCGCCCGGCCGCGCGCGCGTCAGGCAACTGCCGCACGGTCATGGTGGCCAACATCACGTCCGCGGCCGACCAGCTGGACGAGTCCATATCGACCTGCCGCTTTGCACAGCGCGTGGCCGCGGTCGCCTGCGAGGTGCGCGCCGGCTGCGCCGCACCCGGGCGCGCGCCGCGCGCGCGCCCGCTGACGGCCCGGCACGCCAGGCCGCCGTCAACGAGGAGCTGGACCCCGTCCTGGTCATCGCGCGCCTGCGCGCGGAGGTCGACGAGCTGCGCGCCGAGCTGCGGTGCGGGAGTACCTGGGCGCGCCTGCGGGCGGGCGCGGCCAGCCTCTGGGCGCGCGGGCAAGCATGCGCTCGCGCGCTGCAGGCTCGCGCGCGGCGGCGAGGCCGAGGCCGAGCGCGGCGCGCTGTCTCCGTGGCAGCATGAGCAGGTGCGCGCGGCCGTGGCGGCCTACCTGGCCGACCCGGCGCCGGACGCGCCGCCGCCGCTGGGCGACAGCCTCGCCGCCGCGCGCGCCGCGTTCGGCGCGCTCCGGGAGCGGCTGGCGGGCGGCGCCGGCGAGGGCGCGCAGCGCGGCGACCGGCTGGACCAGCTGCGGGCGCAGGCGCGGGCCCGGGTATAGAGCTATGCCAGTAATACCCTACTCTAAACCTAACCATTGCACCGGCGCGCACACAGGTACGCCAGCGCGACCAGGAGATCCGCGTCCTCGTGGCCATGCTGGAGGAGCGGGGCGCCCAAGCGGCCGAGGCGGCACAACCGCCGGCCGGCCCGGCCTCGGGCCCGGCCAGCCGGTCGTGCGCGCCGGCGTCGCCGCTCGGCGCGCGCGCACGCGAGGGCCCAGCGGACGCCGAGCCGTTCTCGTCGGCCGCCGCCGCGCGGGC